>JGI24159J19872_10002320_pt1 | contig 22529 bp, 22 predicted proteins | sample Ectturendosymbi4_FD_19872 | JGI IMG/M metagenome (IMG submission 19872) | reverse complement strand
ACTCCGATTTTATGCTGCACCACCACAGATTTAGGGATTTTTTGGTACTGTTCTAGGGATTTTTGGAGTTGCATTTGTGAGAGCCCTGTGCGTGAGGATGGTAAATTGGTGCGTGAGGATGGTATATTGGTGCGTAGGGATGGTAAATCGGTGCGTGAGGATGGTAAATCGGTGCGTGAGGATGGTAAATTGGTGCGTGAGGATGGCGAATTGGTGCGTGAGGATGGTGAGTCAATGGTAAAGATGTTGACACGAGGCCATGAACCGAGTAACTTAAACCTCCTCGCGCCTTCAACTTTCGGCACACTTGCTGGACGAGCAGCCGTGGCCAGAATGGCCGACCACGTGATCATCGCAACGCAGCCGGTGCCAAACGCGGCGGAGTGGAATCTCTTGCCGAAAATATTTGTGGAAATCAACCATGGCGGTGACAGCCGCTTTCATCCGATTCACACAGGCATTAAACCCGCTTGTTTGTTTCTTTATTGCAGGTGAATTTCGAGAGGTGGTGGCCTAACGGTTACGGCAAGCAAAAACTGTACGACATAAACGTCGCTTTCAATTCGAGCACTCTTGGAGAGAAGAGTCAAGCAAAGTTCAAGTAAGATGTCTTCGATGCAGCAGTTCATCTTTAATGGGTTTTGTGCATCTTCTTTTTTACTACACCGTTGCGCCTCCCCATCAGAACTCCTACCGATTTGAAGAAACAAAATCCAAAACAAAATAATTGAAATGAAGCAAAAATATGCGCTTTGCTAAGCAGTTGGTTCAATTGTCGGCAAAAATACTCTGCGATTAAAAAACGGCTGTTCTTCGAAACCCATTATAAAACCTCGTTCAATTGGAAGTTGGATGTTGTTTTCCATGAAACTTTGAAAAATGTTGCAATTTCAAGCAGCTTTTACGCCACGAGTCTTCTTGCTGATAGAAGATTGTTCCCGTCAGTTTTCTTGAGAAACTGACAAATTGTTTTTCATTTCGTTTAAACCGCCATTGCAGGCAACAAACAATACGATACCTTGTTTTTGTCTCACAAACATTACTTTTGGTTTGCTGGATTTGACGCACAAGCGAACCAACGCGAAACCGAGTGCAGCTGCAATCCCTCGTTTGTTTTCGGCGAGATTATCGTCGAATGCGCCGCAACCAAGTGTTGTGCATTGGTTGTTGCGTCACTTCCTGCGCACGCCGTTGGTCTCGATTCTTTTTTCAAACAGCCTGCGACAATTTACAGGGCTCGTGAACTGCGAACGGACAGCTTCAGCCCTTCCTGAAACAGCTCATATGGTACTGGTAGAAAATAACAAAAAAAGCTTGTACTTCTTCGATTTCATGCTTTTCAGCCATCTCTGGATAAATTTTGTCTCAAAACAAATGCTTGGTTGCTGGTGGCAAACCACGCTTGCTGTTTAATTTGATCTCTTATCTTTTTTTCTTTCCTTTGATGCGTAGTATATTAATTTGATGTCAAATTAAGACCAGTTTCTCAGTATGCAGAAAGGATATGCTGCTAATATCTCAAAACTTTCTTGCTCGGCACAGGCAGAGCAACCTGATCAATACCTTGATAATTCCTCTATTCCAGTGGTTCTCAACCCTTTTTCTACCACGCCCCCCTTAAATAATTGTCTCTTGTTTCCAGCCGCTCTGACGTCACATAAATTGTAAAAGCAAATGTATTTTTTGGTAAATCTATTGATCAAACTTTCCAGAGCTCCCCGTGAAAAAAATTTGTAGAGATCCCCCTGAAAATTTGTTGACACCCCCTGGGAGGCGTTTCACCCGGCTAAGAATCGCCGCTCTATCAAAATGGTTGTCGCGCAAATCTATTTGAGGTCGCGTTTTGGATTTAACCTGAAGTTGCAGCTAAGAAAGTTTCAAAGCCTCCTTCCACTTTTCAGGTTCGGTTTCAGGAAAGTTGAGTTGGTCCAGGAGCCCATCGAAGGGGCCAAAGGCCTCAGCTTCTACTTCAAGATAAACGACGTCCCGGTTTTCGCAAAAGGGGCCAACTGGATCCCGGCGGACGCGTTCAACAACAGGGTTACCATGGAAACGTGAGTCGCCGATCGACAGTTGGGTTTTACTGCGAGGCAACGAGGTTGGTCCGTCGGAAAAACAACAAGCAGTGGACAGCTGTTATTCCCGCAGCTCCAGATAACTGGGTGAACGCATTTGCCACTAGCGCGTGGCTATAGAAACGGGTTTAGATATATCGCAATCTTCAATAGGGGGGCTTTACGTTTGTGCTGGGTGGTGCTTGACATTCCAAAATTTGACAACAACTCCACTAATTTACAGCGTTTCATATTTTAGTTGGGGGGGCTTTAAGCTGTGTTCGCGGAGGCGAAGCCCACCAAACCCCCCGCCGTGGAGACGGGACTGGAACAACTCACGTGAACTGCAGGAAATTCTTTTCGATAATTCAGACGTCGCGACAGCTGCTGCATTAAACGAAAAAACGACTCGCCGTAGATCGGAAAGTAAATACGTCCATGGGCGTGGGAGGGATTTTTCCCAGGGGGGAACAGTGATGAAATTTCATTCCAGGGGGGCACAGTGATGAAATTTCATTTTACCAACTTCAAACTTGAAGAAAAATATTTTTTCCACTGAAGGGTTAACAGGAAGATATCGAATTTCGAAATCCTGAGAAGAAAAGCCCCCCTTGCCCCTCTTCCTACGCCCATGATTAGAAACCGCTCACTCAGCACCTGACACAAGTGGGGTTAGGTCGTTGATGGGGTTCGTGACCACGGTGCTTGTGCGAAACGAAGTCTTGTCTGCGCAAATACGTCGGTGGACCCTCGTCAGCAAATTCACACGGTCACGTGCAGTCAATGGTAGCATCAAGTTCTTCTGCAACTGGTTAGATTTTGCAACAGGTTGAATCACAGTGAATTTTTGAAGCATTCAAATCAATTTGTGGTTTTTCAAGCCGACCTGTTTTCACCCAATCACAAAATAATCGGATGCCTCTGCGTTCCATCCTGCAAGTGCACGTGGATGGAGCGCGTTGCCTTAACTAACTCCGGGGCCTCATTGGTGTTTGGCAACCGTTTGCAAAGTTCTGAGCCAATCGAAAAGTTACGGCGGATGGGCGTGTTCATGTCTCAGCCAGTCATAATGCAGTATTAGGTCACGCTCTGGCGCTTCCGCTCCGAGATCGACAACGCAAAATGGCGCAATCACCTTTCGAATGGATTTTCCTGTGTTAAACGACAGCTTTGGTTTCTGGCCGTCAACACGTTCCGGATGCCTGCGTGATAATGTACAGCACCGTACGTAAGGGTTGCTTCCGTACGGCACCGGACGAAAGGGTTGCGCTGCAGCAGGTTTCAAACCCTTGGGCACATTTCCTGCTGAGGACTGAGCATGTTTTTCGACAACGTGAAAGTCATGAGTTCATTTCAGTCATTGGCTGTTACGTAGTGTTTCTTGTAAAAGTTTGCAAGACTTTCACTTTTTGCTCTGTTTGCTCTGTTAATAAGTCTTCATCCAAGAATCGAGTGATTTTTGCACGAATCGGCGGCGCTTAGCCAGGTCTCTTGAAATCTGGAAAGAAACGGACCGATTCGAACCGAAGAAACATGCATAAGACTCTAAACTGGCGCTGTGGTTGTATGGCAAAATGTAGAACCCTGTGCAGATACTGCAGTCACTCACTGAATTACTGGCATTACTGGAGGAAGTTTTTCCCGTAGGTTTGGAAATGGGCATCGGAAGGCTTTTTTTCCAGGGGAGACCAATAGCAGATTCTCCAGGGGGTGGCTGAAATGATTTTTTCCGAGAAAGGTCAACAGTGGTGAAATTTCATTTCACCAACACGGCAACTGAGACAAATACATTTCTCTAACAAAACGTAAAGAGCAAAATATCAAATTTCGAAATCCAGGATAGGCCTTGGCCGCTTTGCCCTCCCTCCCGACGCCCATGGGCCTGGCTCTGCCACAATACTGACTGGCCTCAGGTGTGGCCTCGTCAAAACCGACGATGCTCTTTCTTTAAGGGCACAATCGCACTGATTGTATCCCCAGGCGTGCTAACTGCAGAAGAACAGATGCCCAAATGCAAGACGTTTGAACTGACGCAAGGTTTGCAGCGAGTCCATCAGAGTGCACGTGGCTTTTTTGTTCTTACGCAATATCTCTTGATTTGGGAAAATGGTTGCTATATGAGAAGAAAAACGCTTATTGCAACACAACAACAAATGAGAATTAAATTTAACATTCGGTCTACACTGGAAATTCAGTTTCCTCTGAGTTTTTGTCAGAAAGAAAAAACACTCCTGAAATGAAACGCTCCTACGTCTGATTTTTCGTTGTCTGTGACGTCGCCCCTCCTTTGGCGAAACGGTTTCGTGTCTCCGTCAATGACCGAGCGAACGCAGCGATCTTGACCTTTAGCCAGTTTTGCTGAGCAGCGTTTTTGTCCTAGCGTTTAAGAAGCAGCTCTTCAGTTCGAGAGGAAATGCCTGTTAATAAATATTTGCGTAACCAACGAAAATCACCACTCGAGGCGCGGTAATCATTTGCGTTAATCGCTCGATTGAGCTTCGTTTTGGTCGCCGCGTGCTGCATGCTGCAAGTATACAATCCATCGTCGCACTGGGTGCCGGTGTCGGGGACGAAATTGCGGAGTCTTGTGGAGCTGTCCGTCCACTCCACCCCCCCGGGATGACCCTCCCAAGGAGAGCCTGGGTCCGGCTTGATCGCCTCCGCACCGGTGTCGGACGTTTCCGCTCCTGCTTATGCAAATGGGGCATGGCCTCCTCTGCGCCCTGTAGTGTGGCGCAGAGGAACAAACCGTCGACCATGTTGTCCTCCACTGTCCACTCCATCGACATCCCCATGGACTGCACGGCCTGATGGTTCTGGACGATGAGACATTTGAATGGCTGCTCAACACCTGCCCCGAGATCTAGTGCGGCCAAGCAGTGGGCAGCAACAACACGCTTAAAAGAAAGAAGTCGCACTGGAACCAGCTTTCTGAAAGAAAGCATCCTTGTTGGTTTTGTTGGGATTGGAGCACGCATCAAAATCATTCTTGCAACTGTCGTGTTGTTCACGCCACTCGCTCGAACACCGTTTCTAGTGACACCTCTGGTATTAAGGCAACATGACAGCAGCTCTGATCGGCTGATGAGTTACCGGCTGCTTGATCAGTGACAGTTGATCTGCTCTGCACAGTCACTGGTGTTTGTATTTGATAAATAAACTGAAGGAGATCGTTATGTCGGTACTTGTGGGTCAAAATCCAAATTTGTGTTTGTGGAACGAAGCTCGTCGTCGAACTGGAAGTACACGTGAAGTGCTTCCAGTAGAAGTGTTTGAAGGGGGCGAACCTGTCGACAGTCCAATGGTACAAAGTAAAAAATCAGAGATATGCTTTGCAATGTCCAGGATCCACTACTGATCCTACTCCCCCTTAAATATTTGCCGCTTGCAAAGGTCAGAGCGAGTTTCAAGCTGTTTACTATTGAAGCGAAATCATACATCATTGTGCCCGGAATACTGCTCGTTTTCGCATGATTGCAACTCACATGATGTTTCATCATTTTCACAGGTTCTATGTGAATAAGGTTGCAGGACTGAAGATGCGCGGTGTTACATAAAATCGATTTCCTCTTAATTTTGCTGATGGATTCGAATCCCTTACACCTGTCCAGAGACTATGTTAGTCATTTTCACATGAAGATTAATCGTTTTCACACAATTGCAATTCACATGATTCTTGATCGTTTTCACATAATTGCGATCAACACGATGCTTAATCGTTTTCACGTGATTTCAATTTACACGATACTCAATCGTTTTCACATGATTGCAATCCACATGCTGCTTAATAGTTTTCACATGATTGCAATCCACATGATGCTTAATCGTTTTCACATGATTGCGATTCACATGGTGCTTAATCGTTTTCGCATGATTACAATTCACACGATCCCCAATCGTTTTCGCATAATTGCAATTCACATGGTGCTTAATCGTTTGACATGGTTTCGATTCACATGATACTTGATCGTTTTCATATGATTGCAATTCACATGATGCTTAATGGTTTACGCATAATTGCCTTGGAAAACAGCGACAGCTGGCGATTGATTATCGGAGCGACAAAGTCATAAAATCCACTGCGTTATGACGAGGCCTTGTGTCGATAAGTTATCTCAGTATTCCACAGGCCCGTAACCAAGGGGGAGGGCGAAACCCCCCTAGAAAAATTTTCGCCCCCCTGGAAAAATGTGTTGGACATAGTTCAACAAATTTGGGCCCCTCTCAGAAAACTCGTCGCCCCTCCTGGTGTCCCAAACTGGTTACGGGCCTGGTATGCCATCGTGCTAAACAAACACCAACAACGTGACTCTAAACCGGGCTTAGCGGCCGTGCGGTTTGATGGACAGCAGTGGACGCACAACGGCCTCGGCACAGCTTGTTTTGTTTCTTGTTGCGCGTTCTTCACGTAATGTTCGCGCTGCAGTTGTCATCACAAGAGTTCAATTTATTTCTTTGTCTGAGCTTTCGAAATCCGTGAATTGTGCGTCGCGATCGTTTGAATACGTGATGTTTGTGATGCTATTTATTTCCTGATCCGTTTGTAACCTGAGTGAGTAAATGTAGGGGATGTCAGTATGAGTGGGAGAGGAAGGCTCGAGCGTAACACCCCCGGCTCTGCTCACCGTTTCGTTCTGTTTCGGCAGGACCTTGTCGCGCGAGGTTTTCAGCAGGACCTTGTCACGCGCGAAATTTTCGGCAGGACTTTGTCACGCGCGAGATTGAAGGCTTAAAGCGAAAATGGTGAAATTTCTCTATTTACAGTTGTTCCTGATGCTTGCCATGTCTTCAAAACTTGCTTGAGTCGCACGCAGAAGATACTTCGCTTTTCGCCCGCCGTAACCGAGTCGTTTCTGCTCTCAGGTTAAGAACGCTTATGACGTCAGCTCGCGACGCGCACATGAATATGTTGAGGATTTGGGGAGGAGGGATCTACGAGGACTCGCGCGTTTACGACCTTGCTGACGAGCTGGGTATCATGCTGTGGCAGGACTTCATGTTCGCCTGTGCAATGTACCCCGCAGATCAACGGTTCCTCGGAACAGTAGGAGAGGTGAGTCCAGGCGCACACCTGGTAAAAAATGACCCATTTAAGGCGGTTTTGACTGACCAGCAAGTTGAACCTATGCCGGATCATTATCGGCAAGGATGATTTTTTGAGAGAACCCATGTTGCCGTGAAAGTGTTGCGCGCCAACATTTTTCTGCACGTTTTTTTGTGTTGCCCACTTTTCCATTGATGCATGGTGGCCAGCCTGTTAAGTTTACAGCTTTTGTTCTTCCGCTTTTCACGAGAGAGGTTACCAGTTGATGTTCTCCGTTTCGTTGTCTGCTGGTATTATTCCTGTAGTTCTCGTACGTTTTAAATACGTTTCAATTTGCGTTTCGTTCGCGTCTGCCGCAAAACCCACTGGACCCTTTTGCGGAGGTTCTTGCGCTCTGCCTCCTGAGCAACCCCTGCCACGTGATAACCATGGGAGGTTTGTCACCAACATTCCCTCTGAGGCGCGCACATGCGCAGTACCACCACCAAGGCCATTTGCGCAGTGCAATCTCATTCTCGCAAACTCGCGGCATTCCCAATTTAATATCGCATGTAACGCTTCGCTGGTTGTGTGCCCACGCGTTTGCACAATTGAATGCACACTAAAAAATTGCTCAGTGTATGAGAGGAAACACTGTTTGTCATGACGGGTTGTTGCGCAAGGTTGCATGACCTTGCAAAGACCTGCAAAGAAACGTTTTGAGTGNTTGCTCGTCCAGGAAGCATCGCCTCACGTTGACTTGACCTTTCAACTTTCGCGCCAGCTGATCCCTTCCCTGTCAAACGCGTTCAGAACGCATTCTCGCGCAAATGTGTGTTCGTGCGTTCCTCATCAGCTAAACCACGTGCAGCTTCACTCCTGTCACGGAAACGGACTCCGGTGACTTGTTTGCGGTCAGTGGTCCCTTGCTGCAGCGTTGTCATCAAACGCTTTGCAGCAAACCAGACTCGTCTGCACAGACCGCCGTGTCGCATCGCAGTATGGCTGATGAGCTCTGCCGTTAATTAATGCGCGAGCGGCTGATGGCGGTGTGACGTCGTTGTGTCAAGTACAGCGCTTAAATATACTCAAAAGTTTCTGCTCACGTTTTTAACCTATATGCGATAGCGGGCAATATTTCGGGCCTGGCGTTCGAAGGATGCCAGGCAACATTTTCGAGGTTTGAACGCTTTTTTGTCGCTTACTGTGACGGTAAAATGCTTATTGTGACGATAAAATGTATTAAGAAAAAGGCTGAACACGCTGCAAGAAAAAGCCTCGTTCGTGCGATGCGTTTGCGAGAACGTTTCAAAGCTGCGCAGCGCTCAGCATCTTAGTGTTTGCTGAAACACACCAAGATGTCCAAACAGAGTCAAAGGCAAGACATCGCGAGTTGTGCTTGTTCCCTTTTCGCGGCGAAAACTGAGCTTTTCTGGGGCGAAAAATGTGCTTTTTGCCGCAACGGGCCCAGTGCAATCGTCGCATACCCCAGCGGTCTATGGACCCCCGTTTGGAAAATGTGAATTGCAATCACGCGAAAACAGTGAACGTGTTTGTTTATACTGTTGAGGTTTGATATGTTAGGAAGAAGTTTTTCGAAAGTCTACTTTTAACCAAAGAAAAGATAACGGTGCGCGCTGTTCGAACGACTTTCTCGCCAAGCTGAGCAAAGGTCGCTCGTTACCAACGGCAACCGTTGCCCGCGCAACGCCTCGCGATCACTCATCCCGTTCCAATGATGTTGCAGGAAGTGAAATACCAAGCGATGCGTCTTCAGCATCATCCATCAATTGTCGTCTGGGCAGGAAACAACGAGAACGAAGCTGCACTTGCCACTAATTGGTACAACACCTCCAGCGACTTCAGCGCGTACAAGCAGGCATACGTTTGGCTTTATGTCGGTAAATTACGCTTTGTTTACTGTTGAGGAAAATCGAAACATTAGTGTAAAATTTTTCTGATATAAAATACAAGCGAACACTTTTTAATTTTTGCGATTTTGTGGGTTGTTTTCATGTTGATATTTTTTATTTGAATTTATTGGCACGTGCAGTGTTTCTGCAGCTACTTACGTAGTTTTTAATTATATGCAAGTTTTAGGAACAGCAACTACTGATCTGAATATAATTCTTGTTCGTTTTTTTTGTAGAAAACCTAATCTACCAATTTCTTAAACCAGTAATGGGAGAGCTTACTGGGCTCGCGGGCCGATTTCGTGGCCCACGGGCACTTCGGCGGGCCACTGTTACTCACAGTGCCTTTGCTTTTAATCAGATGAGGTGCTTCCCAGCATAGGATTGCATCACGGGCCATTTTGAAATCAAAAGTTCACCGGCCAAAATTTGGCCACGGGCCAACTAGTTGCCCGCCGTCATTGACGCAAGCGGTTATTTGCCCACTCAGACACAGTTGGCCCTGCCGTGCACGAAGTCGACCAGCTGCGACCTTACCTGACCTCCAGTCCAACCAACGGCGTCGAGTCGAAGAGCGAAGGCTGGGTTGCGAAAGATCCATACAGCGTCTTCTATGGCGATGTCCATTATTACAACTACAATGACGATTGTTTGGATTGGACCAAGTACCCGAAAACAAGGTGCGTGCTGTAGGCCCGTAACGACGGGGTCATTCGGAGGCAGTGCCCTCAAATTTTTTGTGGTCCCCAAATTTTCTTGTTCCCGAAAAATGTGTTTTAAACACAGAGTAAAAACTAAAATCTTGGCCCCCTAAAATGTATTTTGCCCCCCCCAACCTTAAAACCTACCTACTGGCCAGCTCGTGTGGCATTCTTTTACTGTTGCTACTTCATTTCTTATCGTGCAACGAGTAACCACAGCCTTGCTGCAGCGACGGCAACAGATGCTTTTTCTCACCGTGGCACCGAGGGAGTGTTTCGCGTGGAATTTGCAGTTAAAGCTTTCGAAAAAGCAACGGGGGTGCAGGCCGGTAAATGTGGACCAACTGTTATAATATTGTCGTCAATTCTTGTCTCAAAATTATTTTCAATTCGATCGTTGCCACATGCGTTTGCTTTTTTTGTTTGTTTTTTTTTTTTTAAATGGGCAAAAGATCGGAATGTATGGAGTGTTTCATTTGTTTGAAGAACAAATAGGTTTTGCTATTCCCGAGATTTTTGCTTTGATGTCGAAACGCCCGCCCTGCAAAACGAACGCACGGGTTTGTAAACGAAACTCCGACGGTTTCAGTCCTAAACCTTCTGTTAAAGGGCGTCGGAAGGATTTTTCCAGGGGAGGCAATAGTGGATTTTTCCAGGGGGGCCAAAAAGTGGTGAAATATGATTTTACCTACTCGAAATTAATAGAACAGCCTTTTTTTGCTAAACACTTCGTAGGAAAATTTCAAATCCAGGGGGGACAAGGCCCCCCTTCCGACCCCCATGCTTCTGTTCAGGAAAATAGCTCTGAATTCAAGTTCAGTGTCACGAACCAGCACAAAGCAAGCAACCATCCCTGCTGCCTGTAGTGTAACTTGTTGCCGTTTCCTACGCTGAACAACACCTTGCAACAATAAACTCGTCAGATTCGCCTCGGAGTACGGTTTCCAGTCGTGGCCGTCGTTTGAAACCATCGAACTCGTCACGGAGTCAGGTGACTGGACACTCGACTCCGATTGGTCGAATCATCGTCAGCACCACGCGAACGGCAACGAGCAGATGACCAATCAGATATCGATGCATTTCAGACTTCCCGATGCTGGAAACGCGACGCAGGTTTTCAAGGACACGATTTACTTGACGCAGGTATCAGAATGTGGCGAAACACTGCGTCGTCGTGTCGGGGGGATCTTGTTTTCTGAAAATGGTGACTGCTTCGGCAAAAATATAAATTTCACATCAACTGTCACCTGGAAAAATTTGTTTTTTTGTCAGCTGTCGGTCGGCCATTTTGTTAGGAGGCGAAGAAGATAAAAGTTCAGTGTTGTGACGAGACAAAGAATCTTTGTCTTCGGTGACCGCTTATCCTGGCAAAACGCAACGTCTTTGAAGCAAAAATATAACGCAAAAAATGAAATGGAGAAATCCTTAAATTCCACGATTCCATTCGTTTATTTCCTGTAACGGTGGAGCTTTTCAACCGTCTTCATCCTCGAAGCGCTGTCACGTCGATCGTGTCGTGAAGTATTCGTTCTTCACAGCGGCCTCCTTTTAATGCTCAGCAAACATTGTTTCTCACAAACTAAGCGTTTCCGATTTTGAAAAATGTACGAGCAAAGAAATCACTGCCGTGTTGCGCACGTTAAAAACAAACAAGTATTTTGATTGGCTGGTTGCACTCGTTTCTTGTTCTCGCACTGCAGCGAATGAATTTTTGTTGCTTTTTTCACCTCCAGGTCATGCAAGCGTTATGCTACAAGAGCCAAACGGAATTTTACCGACGGAGCCGCGACGAGCTTGTCGGGGGTGCCGGACACACGATGGGCGCCCTCTACTGGCAGCTGAACGACATCTGGCAGGCGCCGACGTGGTCGTCCATTGGTGAGTTGGTCGTCCAGTGGTGAGTTGGTCGTCCAGTGGTGAGTTGGACCGTGCAGGAAAATAACTGGGAAAATGTTCTTGTGTCCGACCAACGACGATGTGAACAGATCGCTCGCGTCGATTGGTGATCCGTTTTAACAAACAACAATCGCAGAAAGCTCGCAAGGAAGTTTCTGGCTGTCGGACGTTTCAACGCAAATGCGCCCGTCGCCAATTCCAACTCGGCAGCACCTGCGCCAGCCAATAACTCAGGCCCGTAGCCACGGGGGGACGGGGGGGGGGCGGTCGTTCGCGGGCGGTTCCACCAAACTTTGTTGTGCGCAAAATTTTTTTTATCATATTTATTTGTAGATGTACATTATTCCCCCTTAAAATGTATTTTCCCCTAAACCTGGCTACCGGCCTGCAAAAACTCGTGCGTTTTTCTTACAGATCACGGCGCTCAGTAAAAAACAGTTGGACAATAAGCATTGCTCAACAGAAGGTCACGTTTCGTGTCTTCCAATAAGGTTTACGTGCTGTTAAAAATGTTTTTGTTTTCATACCAAGACTTAATAGTTCGCATGTTCGTGTTTCAGAATACGGCGGGAAATGGAAGATTCTTCATTTCTACGCTCAGAAGTTCTTCGCCCCGGTCGCTCTGATCGCCTACGAGGACGACGCCACTTTGAAGATCTACTCTGCGTCTGACGTCGACTACGACATCCGGGACACTTTGATCATCAGCGTGCGATCGTGGCAGAGCCATACACCGTATGGGATTTTCAACGAGTCGGTGACGGTGCCAGCGCGGCGGTCGACTTCCTTGTTTGAGAAGAGCACGGGGGAAATCCTGCATTATGGAAACTGCCCGTACAAGGTATTCGTTTGAGATCCTTCAACTTCAAGGCGTAACATGATAAAGGCTCGGAGCGAAGCGAAAATGAGACCGAAGAAAGTTGAACCGACTGGCCAGGCAGCCAACGTTGGTCGCTAGGCAACCTATTTCGAAACGAAACAGATTTGAATCGTTGATGGCAAAATAAACAGAAGCCGCACATGACAAGCCGGCTATGGTTGTGCGTCTTTGTTTTTCTTGAACTCAATCGATCGGGTAGTTTCACACAGAGCTGTACTGTGCAGGGGGCGTAACGAGGTTAGATGGCGCCCGGGGCAAGAAGCGAGTTTGGCGCCCTCATGTTCGAACTTGAGGTCTTTCGGAAGCAAATGTACTGTGTTGAATAGAGTTTATGTAGCATTGTTGGGACTTTTCGGCGGCCACCGCAGTGAATCGGTTCCCGGAGTGTTGTGTCCCCCTCGTTACCCCCCTGATACTGTGCGAACGCAGCACATGACATTGTAACCCAGTAATTGTTGTTTGTTTACTAATCATTTACACCCTAAGTGCTATTATGACGTGAGAGTAACTGCATCCAGAAGTCATTGTTCTCTTTTTCAAAATTAAGTGGCGTTAAGGCCATATGGTAAATGATAAGATGTGGTTATTTTTTAATGTCGGAATTAAATAAAGAGCCTGTCCCTATTTTCGAGTTGGACTCCAAGTCACAACGCCTCGGCCATCATTGCGTTGATCCCTCGCGACATCGCGTTATGCGATCTCAACCGGTGTGAATGTAACATACGTACATCGTCACGTGACCTTCACATCACTTTGAAACAATCGCAGGAACTTTGCTACATCTCCGTCCACTTGAAGAACGCCACGTCAGTTCCGGCTACGTACTTCTTTCCGGTTCCTTTCAAAAGCATCGAGGGATTTCAAAAAGCGGTCGTCAAGGTAGGACGCGAGTGCCTGGTTACGGCGCATGCGCGAGAAAGAGAAGCTTTGAAAAAGCGACGTGCACTCCTTTCGGTTTGACTTCCCAATCTACAACCTGGTCAGCAAGCATTGGCCATCTTGGTCCGAAGCTTTTTGCATTTGAGATTATTATCAATTAATCAGTTAAGATTATTATCAGGTCAAAAAGTCCCTGTAATCATTAAGGGCCGGTTCACACACAGGGCCGGATCCAGGGGGTGATTGGGGCGATCACCCACCCTAAAACTCGCGAAAATAACTTTATTCACCATGGTTTTGTGCAATTCGGAAAAGCATTCGCGATGTAAGGTCATTTTGTCGTCCATTGTTTTGTCACAGCAGTGTTGTGAAATATACCTCATCTCTCTTGCAGCTGTAAACCCTTGATGAGACTTGACTGCCACATGTTACCGAAATCGCCCCCCCCCCAACCTTGCTGGCTGGATGCGCCCGCGATCATGCGGAGAGTTGCTTTTCGTTTCCTTCTCTCAGTTGTTAAAACTCACCTGCTTCTTCTGCTTCCAGATATACAAGATCACGCAAGTTGACCCCACGACCTTTAACCTCACGTTGACGTCACAGCACCCTGCGTTGTTTGTGTGGCTGCAGGCGATCGGCATCAAAGGTACGTTTCGTCAAAGCTGACTCAGCATTACGTCGCACTCCGACCATTTCCGGTGGCCAGCGTTTTTTCAAATGCGAGAATCGACGTTTGAATGCAAATTAGCGTTTAGTTGTTTGTTTTGTCGGCAAGATCAAGGCTTTCACGCCTAGTGACGACACGACGCATTTGCTCGTGATGCGACGTAGTTGAAAAGTCTATGCCCGGAAGAAAAACCAGAGGACTTACGACTTAGTACAAGCTCCAGCATTCCTGTCCTTACTTTAGTACAAGCTGCAGCATTCCTGTCCTTACGGTGTTTTTACTCGGAGGTTCTGCTTCATTCAGGTTTTCGTTTCATGCCGTTTTCTTATGTCAGGGTTTGTTCTGACACGACCTGCTTCTGTGCGAACTCGAACCACCAACCTGCGACACTTCAAGGGTTTGCCCCAGTGACGTGTTTTTTTCCCTTTACAGGGCGATTCTCCGACAACGGGTTCATCATGCCGGAACAAAATTACAACGTGACGTTTCATGCTTGGCAGAATAACGTCACTGCCGCTGCTCTCTGCGAGAGCGTAACAATCAAATCGCTGTCAGACGTTTATGAGAAGGTCGAACCGGGTAAGTCGGAGATTTACTCGTCCCTGGTCAAATCTTCACGCGACCTCTTTGCATCATTCCGTGTTGTAAAGCTGGGAATCGCATAAAATTTTCAGTCTTCCCGTCGAAATCTCGCGGGTTTTGTTTTTGTTTTGCTTTAAATTTTCAAGTCTGCGCTGGCGCTTGTCCGCGAGCGCGTCCAGCACGATGGGGAGGGGACCGCAGACCCCCCTTGCTTTCCCTTAACATCCGCTCGAGGCGCTCCCGTGTACCGAACGCAACCGTCACCAAAACGTCACGTCATCCTGTGGCCTGCGTCGTCATCGTTGTCATAGCAACCGGTCTATATTTTCAAACGTCGCCGTTCCTTCTCCCTCTGATGTTCAACGACGTCAGTCCTTTCATCTTCGAAATGTTGTGAAAGGATGGCTGCAATCAATACTTTCCACCACTCTCTTTTTCCGGCAGTATCCAGCCAACCGGAACACGATGACGCTTCAGTGCCGACTTCATGGCTCGATGACGTCACCGCCAAGCTTGTGTTTGCCATCATCGGCGTTTGCTTCATCGTCGTCGCGGCGTTGCAGTTCACTTGCCTTGTTCTGAGGTGGGAGGATCAAACCTCTGTTTTCAAGTTTGAGATCGGTGCAGTGAATGGCAATTTTTTTGGGGTGCAAATGACCAGTTACTGAATTCGATGGATGTTCGGTCCTTGGCTGCGTCAGAATGATAAGATCGGTGCGTCGCGTTCGCGCAGAACCATAACCAGTTCTTATTTGAGCCGAATTGGATCCAAAAGTTTAATCTGCAAGTCTAATGATATGAATCTCGGATAACATGAAACAAGGGAGGTTTCTAAGATTGTGCCAAGGTTGGTGCAGCAATCCCGGCTTTGGATCTTGTATATCCGGAGTGTGGTCTGGATTGCCGTGGGTGACATTGGGGGGTGATATCGGTTTACTGTAAATGATAACTCCGCCTTTTTCAGAGCAACATGTAATGATTTTATTTTGTGATGAAGGCAGCCGGCAACTTACCGAACACGACAAGATAAGCAAACTTAACAAGCTTTCTCGAAATCACTCACTGAGTGTTGGAAATTACTTTTCACTCATTCTCAAGCTTTTAACGACTTTTTAAGCAGAAAAGTTGCTTGTTCTCGGAATCCCAAGATAGGGCGGAAGGGTCTGTTATTTAGTGTTTTCAACCTTTTTTTCCGCAGGTTCAATGTTCCAACCAAGCGTCGTGCGATAAAACCCAGACTCCCCCCCAACAACAACTACCTCGCCGCGCACAAGGCGAGCGTCAGCTCGATTGCGTCATCGCGTTCGGGAAGCGTGTTCAACGAAGCGGAACACGAGGAACCAATGGCGTTCTTGATCCAGTCGAAACGCGGCTACGGGCACATGGCCAAGAAGACCGAGATACGTTTTTACGTGATTTGATTTGTTTTGTTTGTTTTCGAAAACAGACGTCTGTGATTAGCGTCGACGAAAGGCAGGTCATGGTTGGTTCGTCCGGTTGCATCGGTCTGTTCGAGCGATGTACCGCAGAAGAGCAGGCGGCGCCTGAGGGCAAAGGACTTCGGTCCGCGTTCGCTCGTTCGGCCGCAAAACTTGGCCAAGTGCGTTGACGCGCAGCGTTTTTCGTTCGCGCACCAAAACGCAAATTGCGCAAAAGTGTAGTGGCGTCACCTAATAGATGATTGCTTGACCGTGACCGATGCGTCATTCGACGTTTTTGCGCCGACGTTGCTGTTGAGTGCTCAAAACCATTCGAACGATTTCATCTGGGTCGTTGTTTTTCATTCGCACCCATCGTTTTTCGTGCCAGCACCACGTGATTCGTCAGGCTTTGCCAGTGGCGTAACTGAGAGGGGGGCAAGGGTTCGAACCGTACCCCCTGGCAAGCTAAATGTAAAAACCGACCCCCAATTAACTTGTATTTCGGTATTTGGCATTCTTTTGGTTTTCAGTAGGTCGTTTTTTTGCGTTTTTCGGAGTGTTTTCCGGTTATTTCGGGTTTTAGTACAGACACCCGCATATGGATTCATCATTTCTCAAGTTATTTTCTGAGTGTTGGCAAGTGAGCCCCATACTGTGGTCGGTGGCCCCCCTTCAGCTACGTTTTCCCATACCTGCGGCTGAAATCTCTAGTTACGTCACCGAGCTTTGCCCCCCCCACCGTCAACTCGTGATCCATCGTTGCTGCAATCCATCGTTGCTTCCGGTCATCTCAGGATCACTTGCTATGCCACCGGACCCACAGCAATGTTGCAATATCGTTTTTTGATGCTTTTTTCCTTTTCTTCGCTTCGTGCTGGACAAATTCTGCAGGTTGACTGAACGCGAGATTCAAAGTGCACGCAGCAGATGTGTTTTTCAATTTTAAAACTCATTTTCTTTTAACATTTTTTTCGCTCACGGTACGTTGCGTTTAACGGGGTTTTATTGTAAAAACTATCAATGATTTTTTCTGCAATTGTCCGTGCGATTATTACGCCATATACTCGTGACTGTTCGTGTTGATCGCAAATCGTGCTGCGTCATCTGCAAGTCTGTTTGGACTATTGCCTTGTCAACATACGTTTGCCTTCAGTCTTCACCTTTTTAATTTTCGTGTACAGCACTCAGCCACTTTGCTCAACGAACAATCTTTTACCAAACCCAGCATCTCGAGCCAGCAGCTACTGGCTCGTGTGAAGGAATAGGCCCGTAGCCAGGTTTAAGGTTTAGAGGGACAAAAATACATTTTTAGGGGGGAAAGATATTTGTTTTCATTGCATGTTTGAAATAAATTTTTCTGGGAACAGCAAAATTTTTGGAGGCACAAAAAAATTTGAGGGGTAGTACTGCCCCCGTTGATACGGGCCTGTAAGGGAGGCGGTTGCTCCGTTCTGCGATTGCGTTGCTTGGGACACTGTCTCGCTTGTTGCCACGGAACAAGTTTCTAACGCCGTTCGCACACGTCAGAATCGAAGCGCCCGCCACTGTTTCCGCCGTCAATGTTGGACGCCGACTCCACTCCCACCCTGCAAATCGGGTTGTAACTTGTTTGTGGTTACAAAACGCTTGGCATTTGTTTGCTAAGTAATAGGAAACCAACCATTGGTGCATGCTGCCATGCACAGTTTCTTCTTCTAATCTCCGTATCTTACTCTGTGTAAGTGTATGAGGGAGGCTGTTGATGATGCAGGCTGCGCTGTTGTGAGGTCAGCCTGTAACAACAGTTTCATTTTCGACTTTACGCGCTACACTGACCTTCTCAAAAAATGTGCGCCCAGTTGTCGCAGCGCAAGTGAGCTGCAGGCTGTTATTTCCCCCGTGGGTCCTCGCTGTGCGTGTTAGAAAGATTTTTTACGTTTCTTGAAGGTCTAGTCCAATATTGCTGGTTGCGGCCCTTGAGCTTTGAACTTCCTGCAACAATCTTTCAGAACTCAGTTTCTCGTCTCGCGTTTGAATCGTGGCGCAACTGCTCTTTCTTTAACGCAGTATCGGTGATGATGAATTGGAGACTGGCTCTCGAATTGCTGTCGTCATTTACCTTTGTTTTCTGGAAGCCTTGACTCCTGCCAATCGCTTTCTTTCGAATCTGATCAATTGCACTTTGCATTTCGACAATCTGCGGACACGAGGCGAAAGCGGTGTTTTGCTCGTGGTCTGGACGTGGGGCTGAAGAGAATGGTGCTGGGGTTACCTGGGTGCGCAGGGTCATGCGGCCGCAGTGGTTTCTCATTGTTGCGTCACAATTTTAGCTGCCTGCGCATCAATCAAGCAATCCAAGCTGTCGCTTGCAGTCGCCCGTACATGCTGCAACTCTGACCAATCGATTTGAAGCAACCGCCCGATTGATGGTAAACCACCAGTACCGTGTTTTACTGGCGATGATTAAGTTGTTGCTTCAGGGGGAACACTGATTATACTTCGCGTGCAACGAATCTAGAATGTTCTTTTCATACATGCAAAATTACGCTTGTGGAACGTTGACTTTTCGCCCGCCTTGTTCATCACGCTCCGTTGCACTGACTTTAACGTTGGGACAGCTTCGGGTCTAGCCACAGCATAAGTATTTGCGAAAATCTCTTTTTTTTCGTCGTAAGGTGCGCGTTTTTTGATGCCTTTCGAAGTTTTCGCATCGTTTGCCTTTTTGACGTTGCAGTACATTTGAACGACTTTCAGGTTCGATTGTTGCGACACCCGGCGGCAAAATTACTATCTTTTGTATACATTTCTATTCGTCAATTTGCTCAATTCGTCACCTCTTTCTATCCCTGAGAAGCGTTTTATTCGGCTAATACGTCATTTGCAGTTTTGCTTTTACTGTTCAAGCAGCTACTATAGTTTAACACGTGTGGGAATTCAAACAAATTAAGGATCTTTATCTGTCAATTGTTGCACCTCGCGATTTGTTTATCGAATTTATACACGAGGTTCGAAGCGCGACCCGACTCCCCATTGATAGAACACGGAAAGTCTTATAAAGTTTATTAGAGATTTTAAAAGGTGTTAGGTTAAATGGAGGAATCCAGATAGAGTAGAGGAATTAAAGAGTTTAATTTAGTAAAGAACCATAATGTCATAAACTTGTATTTTACTGCAAATAAAAACACTATGTATGGGAGTTACTATAATAAAGTATACGAGCTGCTATGATAGAGTTTTCACTTGTTTGCGTCGTAGGCCTAATGCGTCACTTTTTCTAATCCCTTGAGATGCTGAATTAGTCAAATGCTGCTGTACATTATTTGCTGATCATATTAGCCTTCATATGTCCGATCCTTGTATCAATGTTCTTCAAACAACACTCAACCTAGAACTGTGTAATCTGATTCCACCTCGTTTGAAGTTGCCACTAACAATCTATTTATCACAGAACTTCACCCAGAGATAACCTACGATACCTGGGTGTTGTAGGCAAAAATCGATAATTTTCTCCTTGGGGATGTTGAAGTTGTTTTTAGGTCGTAACTTGCCAACCACTAACGCTAGATGACCAACCAAAGGCTGTAGAGATGCAGATTTTCGCCTACTTCGTTTTAGATGAAAAAACGGTTCAATTTTCACTTGAAATTTTTTCTCAGGCCGTGATTACGTCATCCAAGAATCTCGAAACCTCCACCAGTGGTGACGTCATATCAAAAAAAAGTTCAAACCCAAAAGTGCCCGAACTTTTAAAAATTGAACCGAGAAGACTTCCTGCTTCCTTAGAGGGTCTGAACAGCTCTCCAGCTCTATCGGTCTAAAAGTTATGACTGTACAAAGTCTAAGCCACAGAAGTGGTTTTGCCGTCCTCCAACGGTTAAACGATGACGAATTAGACAAATTATACTGTAATAAGAAAAAGTGAAGCTTTAGTGATACCACTGTGTAGGAAGAAAAGTAAACTCTGAATTTCGAGGACCTCCATACGATGTTATTTTGTATGAAGATTTTCAAAACCCCTTGGCACACTGTGTTCTTTTATGCAAATTGAACATATTTGATGTGGAACACCTGAAGTGGAAGAGTTTTATATAAAATATCTTGGTTACGGCAGTCAAAGGCATTTGGATCCATGGCAGTTCCGCCGCCACGTGGGGGCTCTGGTGGGCTTAGCCTCCCTAAGCAAAGCACCAAGTTACCCTAAATTGAAGTATGAAACACTATAAATCAGTGGAGTTTTTATCAAATTTTCAATGTCAAGTCCCCTGCACAAATATAAAGCACCCCAACTGAAGACTTTCTGGCGACGGTTCTAATCCATGAGGCAAAAGTAAGTGTATGTTTCGTGTAGAGGTGCATGTGTCACGGCTCTTCGAAAGGTGCCGCGACAAAGCCATTTGGTGATTGTCGGGTTTGCTCCAATTACTGCGGTGCAATGACGTAATGTTCATGGCACATCACACAAGTCGCTACATAAATATTATAGTTTGCGCATGAAAAGTTTTGGTTCGGTGGGAAGTCTTTCACTTTTGTCAAACAACCAAGTTTTCACTCTCTGAATATCTATGAAGATAAATGTTATCACCAACTTGATGAGCAAATTAATGTTCGGAATATGATCCTCACCCATGTGAAATAATTCTTGCTGTTTTTTGTGTTCATGGGAGAGCTTGGCCCTCCCACTTTTAAATTTCGAATTTTGCGCCGGGTCTTCCAACGAGGGCCCCCCAAATCTGACCGAGTACCTTTGTTGTGGCATATAGAGACACCAGAACTGAACTCACCAAGAACTGATTTCGCACATTTCCCCTTTCAATATTCATGTTTATCTAATGCGTCAAAGAAATTTATCTTCAAACGACCCGTAACTTCCTAAGGCCAACTATTGTGAATAGCTTCGTTGTCAACATTTGCCTTGGTACGCTAGATGTTGTGCAGGTAACGTTTGCTGAATCCACGTTGATTGTAAGCATTTATAGTATTATAGCCTAGTAAAAATTTACTCAGGAAAAATAAGTTGAAGACCAGTTGCGTAGCTAGAACTTTTGGCCAGGCCGGGAAACGTAGCTGAAAGAGGCCCACTGGCCACCGTAGGGGCCCCTTGCCAACATTCAGAAAAAAGTTTAGAAATGAAAGTGTATCCGGATGTGGATTTCTATATACTAAAACCTGAAATCCCTGGAAAATAGCAGTCGAAAAGCTTCCAAAAAACGCAGAAAAGAACAACTTACCAGAGATCAGCGGATATTGATTTTTTAACTCCTGATCCATATCCGATAAATTTTTTGAATATCCATATCCAATCCTTATCCGAAAATTTCTGAAATTTGGTATCCGTATCCGAATGCGACACTGGTTAAATATGTAACAAACAGGCAGTGGTTATAGGTCCACCAGCGGACCTTCATTTTTTAAAACTTTTCATCCATCGCCTGTAATCTGTAACATGACACTAATCCATGACAAGTGTGCAGTGGGCTGGACTACGCTTGGTAGAAACATAGTAAACCTAAACCTAACACTTATTCAACCTAATCCACACATCTGACGACAAAAGCTTGGAAACGTTTGAAAAAAGTAAAGAAAACCAGAACCATGAAAAATGAAAGCCGGTACCACTAGTACGATGAACCTGGTCCAACGGGAATTCCTGCTGTGCGAGCTATGGACGTTTGGGTTCTCAGCATTGTTGTTTAGGCTTTGCTGAGAGAGACGACTCTTTTCATGAGAAAATTTTTGATGCAAGCTACAGCACTTTTTTTAATAAGTTTTGAAAACCAGACGCAGGTTTCATAGGCGGATCCAGGGGGGGTAAGGGGGCTGAATTCCCCCTAAATTTTTTCAGATACGTTTTTTGATCGATGGTTCCCGACACAGAATCATTCATTGGGGTGATGTTTTTGTATAGCCTTTAAATAAACCATTTCTTGCACAGGGATAGAGACGAAAATATTAAATACAAAGCTTATTTTGCTGAATTTGGGCAGTTGGAATGTGTTAATTCACAATAATGAAATTTCTAATGAACAAGTTTGTATATAAAAAATATGGTCCCAATGTTATATATATACGCAAGTGTTAACATAAAGTACTTGTATTACATGTACGTTATATAAGCCGCACGCACATAAGCGTAGCCAGGGGAGGGGGCATGGCCCATCCAAATTTTTAGAATATCTAGTCATTTTGTGCTTTAAGAGACAGTATCTCAAACAAAATCAAACATTTTGACCCACCCACAATTTTGGGCTGACCATGCCACTGCGCATGTAAGTATTTGAACTCTTGTTTCGTTTGGGTAAGATTGGGCTTCTTGTGGACCAAAGATGATTAAGCAGCAGACTCAGAACCGTCGCTGGAAAGTTTTCTATAGAAGGGCTTGACATTCTATAAATTCACAAAACTCCACTGATTTATAGTGTTTCATGTTTCAAACTGGTGGGCTTGGAGCTTTGTTTTGAGGGGCTAAGCCCACCAAAGCTCCCCAGTGGCCACGGGACTGAGCAGACTGTGGGCAAAAGTTGAATAAGCTGCAAA
>JGI24159J19872_10002319_pt1 | contig 22531 bp, 8 predicted proteins | sample Ectturendosymbi4_FD_19872 | JGI IMG/M metagenome (IMG submission 19872) | reverse complement strand
AGACCGGCGGGTCCAGGTTTCTTAATTGTTAACTTGGGCGTGCCATGGACATTCCTATGGACCAGTGCTCTTGCGGAATTGTCCTAAATGTGTAGTGGTTCTCTTCTTTTACAAGTGGACTGCCACAAGCCCCTCTCCCCTGGAAAAAATCCTTCGCCCATGCCCATGGAGTGTCATTGGCAGTAATCGCCCAAGCCTACCACGCACGCCAAAGCAGCGCATGATGCAGGCGCCGTTCTAACCGCTGTTCTTGGTTCAGTTCTGATTTCAGTGAATGCGCAAACACCCGCAATCGCCAATCAACCATCTAACTCTTCGCTTTTTTCCCGTCGAATCGTGCAGTACGTTTTCCAAACATGCAAAGCTGTTTGTGAACCCAGCATGTTGTTTTCACGATCATTGTAGCCTGTGGGTTGATGCCGTTGACCTTTTCCACTTTGAGTATAACGGAGTCTTTGAGAATGGAACCCGGTGATTGTGGCTTACATTGCTCAAGTACAATTATCTTGAAAATAATCGCCATTCCTGCATATTTTACAAATCATCGAACTGCTTGAAGAGGGATAAAAACAAGAATCACTGCAACTTCCCAGCAGCGTTCAACATGTTTGCAACATACTTCTCAGCTTTCAAATATTTTTCCGACGTGCAGTTGAACACGCAGTGAGTTCCAAGCAGTGTATACTATGCATCAGCGATCGGATTTCGAGACAGATGCACAAAATTGCTGTTTTCACACGCAGGACAGTATTTTGGAAGAAATAAATTTTGTTCTTATATTTGATAGTTTAATCCTAGCTGCTAAATTTCATAACATATTCATGTAATATTTATCAAAACTGAGCAGAAAAAACTCTTGACTTACTTTGTTCAATTGCATTTTACGGTGCCGTCGAATAAAATCCTTAATTTCAAGACATGCAAAACTGGTTTAAATTTTGATTCGAAGCAACCTTCAAAATCCATATAAACGCTTCTTGATTAAAAATTGTTTTTACTTAAATACAGTGCTTTGAAACTATCTTTCGGATAGCATTGCATCTTTCCTATAGTGTAAAATATGTTCCATAACTTTTCTTTTCGGATTTTTCTTCCCACAACCCTAAGCACATCGAATCTTGAGCTCTTGTGGGGTTTAGAAACGGAGTATCGTATTCGACTGCCCTGATAAGCGCTCGGAACCATAACAGAGAAAGTTTCTGAATTTTCAAAACTGTTACCTATTCAGTCCTACTTTCTCCACACAAACTCTGCGTACAGCATAATTTCCTTTGCCAGAATCCCATTTATTAGCCACGTTAAGTTTGCGAATCCACTCTTTGTACCACTTTTCCAGTTCGTCTGCGAATATTTGGTGAAAGTAAAAACTAACAGATTTATTGAAAATTAATCTGGTGCATTTTCATTGCAACCACTTGTCATCATTCTTTTGATGCCTCATTCACATCTGTAAATCAAGGTTTGCAATGATATCATTCAACAATATTTCTTCACTGCACATAGTTTCTACTATATCGTGTGATTAAGTTTGTTTAAATTGATGACGTTTTTTTTCAACATCTGCGAACTCCATGTCTGCCCCGTTTGCTTTCAAACAGTAGAAACAAATAAGCACTTTAAAATCGCTTACAAACTAAGATGGATTGATTCGACAATGGCTACATCAACTGAATATTTGCGGCTGTGCTTCCTATTTTCACCTCTATTCAGACTTGCATGCAGCGTTTGTGCTTGTGTTATGGTGCTTTTGTATAATATTTTTCACATTCACGGATTGTATAGAGCAGGGATCACCAACCTTTTTAAAACTGTGAGCTACTTCTTGTGTACCGATTAATGCGAAGGGAGACTAGTTTGATACACACTTCTGAAATAAAAATTTTGCTCAAGTTACCTTCAATTATATTAGTATTGATCTTCGGTAATGTGAAGATATTGATCATGCTAATGTTATTTTTAGAACAGGCCCGCGGACGACCTACTTGGCCCTTGCGGGCGACCTGGTGCCCGCGGGCACCACGTTGGTGACCCCTGGTATGGAGAAAAATTAATCTCACTTGTTACGTGCTTTTTTTACTTGGCTGCTGGTGACTTGCTCCCTTTGTTTACACCGAGTGCGTCGTCAACAGTTTGATCATTTAAGAAAAAACATATCCACGACTTGTCTTGTTGGGTAAATATTTTCAGAGAACAAAGTCATTCGGTTCATATTTTTGCGAGGCAGAATAAACTCTGTAAAATAAGAGCAAACCGCTTTGACGTGTTTATTTTCAAAATTGCAAGATATGTATGCAATAAATCCACGCTCCTTAAACGATTAAGGAAGATTTTCTCACTTACGACGTCATGTTTCGACACCAAGCTTACATCTGCATCAATGACATTGTTGCTTCTACAAAGTATGTTTTTTATTGAGAGGCTGTAACTCACTCTCAGAAATTCGTTTAAAGAGCTTTGAACGCATTAAGTCGTTACTTCCTCAGTTGCTGATTGGCGTGCTTTTGATCTTGAAGGCTGACGCATTTGGGTTCAAGAAAGGCCTGTTGAGTTTCTGACGTCAAACAAATTACCTGGCTGGATTTACTAAATTGCCTCAGAGCATTTTGGTTACAAAACCTACTTTTTTAAGTTTGAAGTTTTTTTTAACTGAATATCCTCCCTGAAGTTGCGATAGCTTTTCGTGATATTCTCACAGCAGAGTAATTCTCAACTTCCTGATTTATCAAACCATGCCTTGTTCTTAGTACAACATGACCTCAGTTCTTTTTCTGGCATCAAACGACTGAGCACAATTGCAACGTTTCTGACGAAACATTGCAGACTTTTGTCTTGTTTTAAGTGCCACACCGCGAATGCCCCCCACCAGGCAGGATTAATTCGAAGAGGGCGATAAGTTTATGAATTTCGCTACCGAGGGCCAAATGAACGAAAAGTCAAACGCAAGCAGGTGGTCAAACAGTACTTTCAGCGGACTTTGGAGCTGAAGCCATGGTCTGCGATTTTAAAAAATGTAGCAGTAAATACAATGTGAAATGCCATACAAGGGATTGAAAAAAGTGATTTAATTCTTGGGAACACTGCGCTCGCTTCTTGTGAGTCTAATCCGGAAAAGAACGACTTCCTCCCACTGTTTTATTGCGGCACCGACATCACCACTTGTGGCGTTCTTGTTACCAATTTTTGCGAAAAAGTTTCAACAGAAGAAATTCTCAGTTATTTTGGACTGGCATGGCAACTCTTTTCTCGTGGAGTTCATACCCACTCCAACGTTTAGCACTACACCACTGTAAATAATGATACATAGTGCGCATAAACGTATCAAATTTGAAAGCCAAGGAGATCCTACACCTTTTTCTTCCTCTGGCTAATACCATAAAGCGTTGAATCGCGAGCTTAAAACCAGTTTCGGCCCGAACTCATGTTATGAAACCTTAAGCGTCTACGGATTCACTTTCTTTCGTCATCGTATGAGCAACTTGTTTCAAAAGTGTTACGTGAAATCGATTATCCATTAAAAATTTGCGATTAAGTCCTTGCTTCTTCCACCTGTGGAGTGAAGTTACTTGAATACAGGTGTGCAAGTTTGAATCATCGCAAAAAGATGAAAGCAGAGCCCAGTCGGCTGATACCTCGAAAGACTACAGAAAACCTAGAGCTTTTATTTGTTGTTCAAAATGGTTGAACAAATCGTCGTTAACCAAGATCTTTTGCCATAAATGAAAAATGTCCTGGTTGCGAATGGACGGCTTAGGCGCTGGTTGGATATTCAAATTTCCGACAATCTACCATCATTGTCGCAGTGATTGGGTCCTACCAGGGTTGCGGAGTCGCAGGTAATATGTCCGACTCCAACTCCGACCTTTCAAAAATTTCCGACTCCGACACATAGGCGCAGCCAGGGGTGGCCAAAGGGGCCATGCCCCCGGAATTTTTAGAATATCTAGTTATTTTGTGCTTTGAGAGGCGGCATCCCATACAAAGCACTGTTGCTAGCCTGAAATCAAGAATTTGGCCCCCCCGAAATTTTAGGCTGGCTACGCTACTGCTCCGACTTTTTAAAGGCTCTACCCTTTTTAAAGCTTGTACCCTTAAGCACTTTTTGCACTCAATTGCAAGAGTTCGTATTCTCACAGTATTAAATAAGAAAAACAAATTTCATTGTCATTGGCTCTTATTACATTTCATGGGGTATTGCTTTCATTTTTTGTATTTGTTTCCTCGTAATTCTTTTTATGTTTTAGATCGTGTGAGTTTCTGTTATATTACTATTTACATATTGGTCTTTAAGACATTTCATTGGACATATTGACCAGATAACCTTAGGGTTTGTCGATGTCCGAGCTTCGGAAAAAAAATATATATTAAAAAAATGAAATAACCCACTGTACACAGTAAAGACTGTAGGCCTATTTCTTGTGTTTTGCTGTCAACCATACCGCTTGTTTATTTTCTTCGTCTTTCTGTGAACATGTGTGTACTTTACGTACCGTCGCTAAATACATCTCTCTCCGACTCCTTGTAAAGCGAATGAAGTTTGGCTGTTAACAATTTGGTAGCAACTAGCAATCAGTGGAAATCGTGGTGCACAGCAAGAATTCTCTATTTCAACAAAAGATTCAAAAGAACTTGTACGATTTCAACAGGAATTTCCATCTTAGGAGTGTGATGCAATAAATGATCCAATTAGACTTGTGGAGTCGGAGTCGGACAAAAAATCCGACTCCGACTCCCAGTGTTGTTAGGAATCCGACTCCACCCAAAAATCTTCGACTCCTTGCGACTCCGACACCGATTCCGCAACCCAAGTTCCTACTCCTGTTGAATGATCTTACACACTCTGCAAACAGTACAGCAAGTGTTGCAGCTCAATCTACTCATTTTTTCTTCAGAAAAAACACGGACAAGTTGTTATTTGCGATGCAAATGTCCAATCTTTGCTCGTGTTCACGCTTTGCGAACACGGTTAGACTGAAGTAAGCCAGCTTTATGTCTGAATGTTTGCAAGTTTTCAAAATCCAAAACCTTTTACAAAGTATGAGCCATTCAACAGCTAGACCATCTCACCACTTCGATCGCAATATGGCTGCCTGCGTAAAGTCCACTATACTGGTGAAACTATGTGTCTTTCATTGCCTTTCACTTTGTTACAAACTTTGCTGTTGAAACGTCAGACCGTACATATCAAAACACGATTCAAATATCCCGTGGTGTTTCGACCCCAGTCTGGAAAAATGTCCACGGACACCGATGCGCAGACCCAGTGCAAACTGCGACCCAAAGTGGGTACGAGAAGAAATTTGAGTGAAGGCAGGCCAAGCTGGACGGTGTTTTAGTTTTACTGTGGAAAGAACCAATGATAACACAAACGTAAAGAGGTACATTTCTGTCAGGTCAGTAGCGCGAATGAAATGTCAAAGTGTCAGTTTTTGCTTTTTAAATACAGGTTTTATCTTACACTGTATAACTAAGCTGGGCAAGCTCTCAATACCTCATGCTCCGTTTTTCTTATTTCGTTTGATATTGTCTTGTATTAGCCGGCTTTGAGTAACCTAAATTTAGGTGCTTCGCAAGCTTCAGGTGATGAGGTGTTATTCAACCGTTATGTGAGTCATTGCTTTCATGTTTACTGCATAACAAGGTTGTTTTTGCACCATAGCAACCATTCCACAAAATTTGCATGCAAGTGCAGAGGATGATAGCCTTTCAGTCGAAGATCTTGTCATTGTTTTGATGCTTTATCGGCACCTGAGAGGCTAAAAAGATATTACCGACCTCATTTCAAAATGCCATATGCACGATATCCCTTAATCGCTTAAGTTTATCTCTTCCGAAATTCCAATGTGAGCCCGTGAATGTGTTGAACACCAATCTGTAAAGGACAAGCACATTAAAATGTGGGCAAACAATCCGCTTTCGCATGTCAGGTTGCGTGCGAAACAGTCGCATATTTTGAGTCAAGCAACTGTGGCTTTTAAAGTGGATAGGTAGATAGGTTTATTCATGCATTTTTTGTGACTCAAACCACCAAGTGACATAAATGTAATAAAAAAGCAAAACAGTACAGGGCAGAAACGTTAGCTGCATGTTAATAAAAAATAAAAATGAGAAAAATTGAAAACGTAAGACTTCTGCGAATTGGTGTGAGCTACATATTCGAGACACAAAGGGTTGGAGAAAGACTTTGTTGATCAACTTCTCATCCGGCCCTACTGTTAGCATAAACCAATACTAAATGGAAGACGTTTCAAGTGAAGAGGAAAGATGGAGGGACAAAATGCAATGATTTAAAAATCGGACAGAAGTTAGTAACGAAGCATAATATCAAAGAAAAACAAAAAACACAGAGGTTGAAAAACATGCTTATTATGTACAGGAAGGGTAGGGTGGGCACTTGGATGGGAGAAGGGTACTGCAGAAGGAAAAAGCATAAAATCGTTCAGAGAAAAGGAACAAACATACAGTAGGAATGAAGAATTAACTGGCATATTGGCAACTAGAGAACAAGACATTTTTGCATATTTTCTGAATGCAAAAGATGTAAGAGACTTGAAGATTTCAGGAATTTCAGAACAAAATTTGGAGCCAATGCACATTAAAGAAAGCTCATCCAGATGTGCTTTCATTCTACGGAAACGGTATGTGTACTGATGCAATCTTACAAAAAAATTTGTTAAAGTATTCAGGCAGTTCACTGTTAATAATAGCGTAGATAAATTTGGCAACTGATAATTTAAATAAATCAGGAAGTTTCAAAATTCGGTACTAAGAATAGAGAAAATCCGTTTTAGTTTTGTGATGATTAAAAGCTCTTAAACAGCTTTATTCTGCAATCTAATTAGTGGAAGTAAAGTAGTTTTATTGACTCTTCCCCCTTTACTCTACTTTCTGACACGGACTTGTTTCTAGTTTGCTTCATGATACAAACCGCTATGGCAAATGCCGAGAACAAGCTTGATGTCAGATAATGACGTCAATTTAGTATTGAGTAAGTTAGATAAGGATTAAAAATAGCAAAATAAACATATCTGAGCACTGGATTTATTGACGTAGTGTTTTAATTTGAACAAAATTTCACATCAGGGTGCTGTAGTAAAACATTTTTAAGAATGGTTGAAATCTTGTATGACGTCATTATCTGACATCAAGTTTGTTCTTGGCATTTGCCATAGCGGTTTGTGTCATGAAGCAAACTAGAAACAAGCCCGTGTCAGAAAGTCGAGCAAAGGCTTGCAATAAATACACAAAAGTTAAGGACATCGAATAATACGTAGCCTCCACACTGTTCGAATACCGAAAAGTGTGGAGGCGCTGTTCGAATATTTTTCCGGGGGGGCAATAGTGGATTTTTCCAGGTGGTGGCCAACAGTGGTTGAACTTTATTTTACCAACTCGAAACTAAGAGAAAAACATTTATCAAATTTCAAAATCCAGGAGATCCAAGGCCCCCCTTCACCCCCTTTCCAATGCTCATGCAAACGATGATAATTATTTGGGTTATTTTTAATGACATGTAAAACTTGATAATATGATTTTATTTTTCAGAAAATGTTGACTTTATATCACCAAACAAAAATGATGGAGTCGGATCATGCAACCTACACTACTGCACAAAAAAGCGTTAACAACAAAAATAGGCATAAGAGATGGCAGCCTCATGGTTTGTTGAAGCCCCACTAAAATAAACAGCTCAAAACATTAGCAAAGCATATAGTTTGATTTGAAGCAAATGCAGCTTAGACCTAGCGGATTAGTAGTTTCACCTGGTATTTTGAGATTGATGTTTTGATGGTTTCCTCGTTGACATAGGTTGAAAATACGCAAAATGTGACTTCCTGACCTAACATGAGAAATATGACTTTTTATGACTTCGTAACCTTTGTTATAAATTTCATAGGGATGCGGTTTTTGCTTTAAAATTCGTTTCAAAGCTTCCTGAAACACAGAAAAATAATACTTTAATGACTTTGAATGGCCTTAATAATTATGCGCACACATACGGCAAACCCCACTCGTCCCGCAGTAAGTTAACTCGCTTGCCCAACAAACTTGGGTCGTGTAACCGGAACCCAAATTTCAGGCTCTGGCTTCCACTCCACCATCTAAAAGTTTTTGGCTTCGGCTCCCGCTACAATCATCCAAAATTGTTTGGGATCGGGCTCCGACTCCACAGCCCATCTATTTGTTTCATTCCGATTTGCCATTACTGTGTTGCATTGTAACACGATGTTGCACTGTAGTTTTCGTGTGATGTCCTGTTGTCACGTTTTTTTGTTTGTTGATGTTTTGTTGCTAAGCCATTATATCTTATCTTTGCTGGCTGTTTCGTATATCAAGCAGTGTTGCTACTTTCATTTAAAAAATGGCCAGTTGACCTACTGCACACCGCGGTAGGTACATTACCACAGAGGAAGTATTGAGTGTAACAACTCATGGATTTATTGGGTGTAAGGGAGATGTCTGCTCCGCGGACACGAGAATTCTCTACTGGAGAAATGAAACTGGGGTATGCCCCCCCACAGAAACACCTAGCTTGTTATGACTTGATAAAAATTTATGCACACCCCGTCTGAGTGGGGCCCCGAAAAAGTGCTTCAAATCGGGCCTGCACTTGCTAAGGCCGGTCCTACTTTGAAAGCAGAGTATTTACGCATTACAGTGGCTGTTGGAGGGCCCTTTGAAAGCAGGGTACCTACGCATTGCTGTTGGGTTCACTTTAAAATCAGAGTACTTACTTGTGGTCTACTTCGGAGTATATTATATGAGTGGATAATAAGTTTTTCATCAAAAATGAGAAAAATTTACGCGCGAAACACATCGAGTGGGGGCCTAAAAAGAGGGGAGAGGCAAGTGCCTCGCTCGCTTCCTCTTAAATCCAACCCTGCATAGTTGTAATCAAATGAGACAAAAATGTCAAAACCTCTTCTTTGTAGCGGTGAAGTTTGAATCCACAAAGCGAACACAGTGATTTATGATCTGATACGTATGATTTTCTCTTAGGTAGAGTCTGGATAAGTTAAGAAACTATATGCTGTATTTTGTTCTAACCACCTGTCTTGTATTTTCGAGCCATCTTATCAGGATGCGATAGGAAAACCTCCACTTTATAATGTTATTTAAAAAACTGTCAAATCACCTCGTGCCTTACAGAAGAACGCAATAACATTTCTCTCAGTTTCGCAGCTTAAAGGCAATTATCTGGCTTTCGTTTTGTTTATAGCGTCGACACCGACTAGCATCTGCTGGCTTTGAACGCACGTCTCATCCAATTTGTTGTTTCTGCGGCAAAGAACCTCCCGCTGTTGTAAAGCGATAATTCGGATTGGCTGCTCGGGTCGAAGGTTGACCTCATCACTTTGATGTTTTTCACGCTGTCGAAAGCAGTAGCGCACACACTGCAGAAGATCGAAACAAAATTTCTTCTGCTTCATTTTGAAAACTTCCCTGGTTAATGACGCACGCGGATGACGAGTTTTCGACAAAACGAAGCAGGTTTGTGATTCGCAGCACGCTGTCACAACATTTAATCATTAGCAAATAATCTGCTCCAATGTGGTAGGCTTTTTGCAGCATTTAAAACACAATGCTGAAGTATGGCATAAACAAACAGCCATTCACAAAAATGTGCGGGCACACTTGTTTCATATGTGCTTGAAAACCTGACACTCTTCCCATCATGGTGGTACAGTTTTCAGCACGTAACCCTATTGTGTTAACACGCTAAATGCCGTACCACCTTCTGAAGTTCCCATCTCGATAATATCAAGCAACTGATCCGCTTTTTATTTTTTTGCTCATCATCCAAAAATCTAACAACAAATGCAAGGGTTTGGGTAATGCTTACATCAGTGCTTTCATCAACCAAGTCAACAGCCCAGTCAACATCAGCTTTGTCGCCAAAACATCAGACAACAGAAATTCCTAACATCAGACATCAGAAATGATGTTAAAACATCAGAAGTGGCTATACTGATCGGTAGTAAACTTAAAATTATAACAAAAATCAACCACATATGTTCACCGAAGGGAGAACACAAAAACCAGGGTTTTTTTAAGGAATATGTTAGGTACCCGATATGGATCTGTAGGGACCTGATTTCTCTGATTCTAGGGACCCAATTTTCTCTGATTTTAGGGACCCGATGATAATTTTCTGTGATTCTAGGGACTCGATTTGAAATTGTAAGGAGCCGAATCGGGTTCCTAAAACGCTTTAAAAAAACCTGCAAAAACATAACGTTTTAATGGCGATACATGAAAATATAGAGAAAGACCAGAAAGGCAGCTTGTACTTTCTGCAAGCCGTTTAAGACGACAAGCCAATTATAATATTTAAAATCAATCAGTGATTTTTTTCAAATGCTCGTTTAATAGCTGTCTTGCTGGGCTATTTTTTGGCCGGATTTAGCTGGTGCGAGGCCCTAGGCTAATCCAGTTGTGAGGCCCCCCTCTCCCATTGTTACGAGGAAAAAATGGAAAAGCCTTGATCACTTTGCGCAAAGCCGAAAATGACGATAGTGACGCTCTAAACATACGGGCAATAAAAAATTCTAAATCGTTACTAGATTATCCCACGACCACTTTTCTTGTTGCTACCTTCGACGCAAAAGCGTTCTATGACACGGAATTGTTGAAATCGTATTTGGCTGGCGGGAACAGGATTATTAATTTTTGCAGGCAAACCAACCGAAAACTTCACGGTGAAATATTTGAAAAAACACATGGCCTATGTTTTTCATAAGTTTCACACCTGTTTTTTCTTATCTGTGCTCAAAAAAACACAAGGACACTGCGCATATGTGTGGACCACGTTGCCACTCGCTTACCACGGCTGTAAAAATCTCACACATGAGCACAACACGTCAAATAAAACGCACCCAAATGGTTGCAACTCCTAGTTTCGCAATTCGCGTGTTTGTTATGTTTTGAGACTGCTAAGAATCGAACGCAAGGAAACTCGCGCGAAAGGATGTGAGGTTTAAACCAGAACCGTAGTCAGAAAGTTTTCAATAGGGGGCTTTACATTTGCGCAGGGGGACTTGACATTCTGAAAATTCGATAAAATCTCCACTGATTTATTGTGTTTCAAATTTAAATTTGGAGGGACTGAGCCAACCAATGCTCCCTCGTGGCGAAGGGACTGGTTTAAACTTCCCTTATGCTTTCATTATTGAAATACTTATAAAAAGCTACAATCATCGAATCAAGTAAGGTTGAACAGAGCCTAGTAAACAATTAAAAAGATTTTGTCCTGGCTGTCTTCATAAAAAAATAATCTAGCAATTCATTATTTGTTTGCCTAACTTTGTCACTTTTAATACACAGAATGCATATAGTGTGGGCAACCTCTCTGGAACATTGCGTCCCTTTAATTCATTTTTGATTCTTTTGAATCTTGAAAAAGACCTTTCTCCTGAGCTGTTAGTGACGATCAAGCTAAGAAATACGGTTCGCGTGGTTGGATAAACCAAGAACCACTAATCTAAGGCATCAGACCCAAACGCGCTTTCGTCATTTTCTTGCTGTTATCCATTTCTTTGTCTCTTTTGGGAAGAGTTCTGTGGTTACCAGTTGGCAAAATGACTTTTGCTTGCTATTCAAGCTCATTAAAGATCTTCTACGATTTGTTTAGCACGAGAGCAGTAAAAACTTGCCCACGAACTCAAAAGCAATCTGATTTTAGGACTTTGTTAACGAAAATTAAGATGGAAAAAATCGCATCTAAAAATACCAAACGAGCTTTACGTAATAGAAACGCTAACAAAACTACAGTATTGCTGAGAAGAAGCAGTTATGTTTTTATTGTAGGATGATGCTGCTAGCCCTACACATAGCTCTTATCTGCAGTACAACCTTAAGCTTTCATAAGGTGCATTTCAAACACGAACAGCCACAAGCTTTTTCGCCTGATTACAACGTAACAATCGATACGATTCAGCAAACACAAGACACAGCCAACGTGCTTTGAGCATATCGACACAACAGCCGGCATGTGGCTTGACCAACGGTCATATTGAGATTCATGGAAACTCGTTGGAAGATCCTGGCATTATCAACACGGAATCTGATTTGGTGAATAAAATTAAATGAATAATTAAGACATAAAATTTTGACTAATATATATCGAACTTATCACATACCGGCAATTGACTCTACGCGTACGACAGTTTGCTGGAGGCCCCCTTGAATCTTGAGGTCCTAGGCTTAAGCCTACATAACCTATTGGTAAACCCGGCCCTGCCCATAAGGTGAGTGTCATAGAAAGAGAAGGTATCTTTCTCAATGTCTCACAGAGTTGTAAACCCTATTGGTTGGTCATACTAACGGACACCTGAAGAGGTTGGATGCTGACATACCACAAAAAATATTATGACTCTCAAAAGTGCGTTGCCATGGAAAACGCAACAAATCCGTGGTTCCAACTCTCGCAAATACTGACAAATAATGAAATTTTCCCGCTGAACCAACACCTGATAAGCAAACTATGATATTTATGTGGCGACTTGTGTGATATGCCATTAACAAAGTTGGCCAAACAGTAAACAAATTTTCCACAAGGTGGTCAACGCACCAAGGCAAGGCCGCAACTAGGTGAATTTTCCGGCGGATGCAAAATGATTGTAACTTGTTGTTGTACTTAACAACTAAACTTATTGGCGCTTTCACAATGTTTTCGAAAATTTCGAGGCACAATGTTTTTAAAAATTTCGAGGCACCTGGTTGCGGGCCTGCACCGCGGTTCTTGGAAGAAACCAGATAATGGGGATGACAGCGACCAAATGGCCTTATCGCGACACTGTTCAGTGTTCCATGGCATCGTAAATAAACCACCTGGCTGTGAAGCTCCCACTGTTAATTTTGTAGAACAACTCAATCTTAACTCTCTGGATCCTTCTCCAAGTAAAATAATCTTGTAGCCTTTGCATTGTTCATTGATTTTTTCCCATTCGGCTTCGCCCACATGGTTTACCTTTTTACCATACATGTAGTGACCGATATTGACGCCTCACTTCACAATGTTTAACATTTTTTAAAGGAGCTCCTTAGAGAACGTCTGCCAAGTTGCCAGCATTAGGAACGCAATTCTACTTATACGACGCGACCCACCAAAACCCTGGTTTGAGTAACCGCGGCGTGGTTCCATCAATGTGGGTTTGCTACTCGGTAATTGGCGTCAGATAGTTGTAAAGTTTTAGTGAAAGCAATTATATGAGAACGATGTATTTTCCATTTTTTTACTTGCCGCAGTTTGTGCTTAAATTTATTCTTTTTAGTCTTAAGTTTGCTCGCATTCTCTGCCCTTACTTTACTTCAGGACTGTGCTGAATAGTGTTACGTGAAGCCGATTTCCTATAAATAAAAAATTTTTTTATTGGTTCAGACTTCATCGCTTTGTGGAGACTAATTACTTGATTCTTGAAAGCGTTACACTTCAGATTCTGTACTTTCCGAAACTTGTCCAGTGTAAGCACTCGGAATGAGGAGTTGTTTTCGTCGATGACCAAAGATTACGTTTCAAATTATTAGCTCAAACCTTCGTAAACGCATCCTAACATTTCATGCAGCACAGCGGTTCCCATATCGGCCTTGTTTCGTCAGTTAGTGCGTTCGTCGTCTTCCATTCTGTTTACCACCCACAGCTTGTAAAAGATTGAAACGTTTGAGCATTCGCATCAGGCGTGACCCTGCCAGGTGCTGACTTAGCACTTATTCGGAAACATGCCGCCCGCTTGAGTGTTCGAAGACCTCTCTTGTAGCGGAGATACCGAGAAATGTTATAAACTCAAGCGGGCATTCTTAAGGTCTACGTCCAACACGTTCGACCTCTCAACTGTTGCGGGTTTCCCAAGCGGAATTTTCAGACGTCTTAGCATATCGTAACCATCGTTCTTGCAAGCTGTGGAAGAAGCACCCCTTGTCCTATGAATTTAGTGATTGGATCCATCAACCGCTTTTGCGGAACTCATCCATACTTTTCAGAAAACTACTGATTAATCTTTTCCGCCGTTTAGCATATAACAACGACCAGAAGATTTTGGAATTTGTCTAAAAACCGGCAAAAATTTGTTTATAGAAAATAAATCAAACGAAGTTGGGCAGCAAAAGCGTGTGGGATGATTTAAGGCAGGGCTTTTAGGCCACAGACCCACATTTGTGATCTGTTTCTTCTCCGACCCCAATCTTACCTCGCTTAAATTTTTCCATTCAATCAGCGCGGAATAACGATAATACAAAATGAAAAATAAATGACACTAAATATTGGTTCCTTGTACAAAACTGACAAACCGTAATTTGAAGTATGCCATAAAGCACAAAAGAGAATGCTTCAACATTGGCAAAATTATGAACAATTAGCTGATGACTGGATTCTTGTTTATTTTCATGGGAGTAACAAATCGGAAATGTGACGAGGACCACCAAACTTTTGCCCCACGATCGAAGGTATTTACTCGAAAAACTAATAACTTTTTTCGACACTTTAATTTAAATCTCCCATTTAATTACCATTGAAATGTTCAAAAGAGCAAAATGAGTTCACTGGCATATCTTCCCGCAGTTTTATCTTAACTTTCACTTAATTTGATCTTGTTTCTTGTCAACGTACAAATGTTTTAGCCCAACAAAAGGGGTGTTCAAATGTTGTGGAGGGAAGCTAGCTTCATACATAATCCTCAAGCGTTTTACGTTATTTTTCCAGTGACATTCGACTCGACCTCAGCAAGCATTNATCGATCACGTGTTACATTTTTGTTGTTCTACAATGAATAAAATCGATCAATTCCTCGAATGAATATTTTCAATCCGCTNAGATACTGTAAAACAGGGGTGTGCAACATTTTTTGTCGCGGGGCCATATAACCAACCTCAGACATCTAGCTGGGTCACACGAAAAATTTAGTTTTTTCGTGTACACTTTAGTTTTTTCATGTACATATGAATTTTCATGCATGATGGGGAAAAATCAGTGTTGGCAAGGGCCACAATAAATGTCTTGGCGGGCCGGGTTGTGGCCCGCCGGCCGCCTGTTGCACACTCCTGCTGTAAAACATTCAGGTTGCTGGCAGCAGAGTTGGTGGTTACATTTTGTTCGGAGTTCCTAGTTGGTATTTATTGAAATCAACCTCTTATGGGACTGTTTATATGACCATGGATCTCACGAGAGCAAACCAAATGGGAATTTTTGATATGAATTAATCGAGTTGCTCGGAAGGCTGACATTGGTTGTTGAAAGAGAAAATGTCTTACACATTTGAAAAACACTTTACAATTGTGTTCAGTGAGACCTCTTGAACAACCCTTGAGGCACCAGTTTGCTAAAAATCGGTAAAATGGCTTGTGATATACTGACCTCATTTTTCAATTGATGAGAAAACGAAACCTTGATTTGAAATACTTATTATATTATATGGAGTTGACACTTGTGTCTTGAGTTTAAGGCAAACACCTCGCTTCAGTGACGTGCGGCCGGGCAGCAACGAAACCTGACCAAGGGTACAATGTGGGGAGGGGTTTAATTTTGCCCCGCAAGTTTTCCTGCCTGGAGGCTTCAGGAAAGAAGCAATTGCTGCCAATAACGCGTGACTGCTTACATTCAATAGAGACAAATCAAAGATTTTTTTCATTTCAATTTTTTGGTGGGTATGCTTCAAACTAAGTTACAGCAACTTTATGAAAAAGTCACCTACGAACTGGTAGTATGTTGATAGAGAATAGAACTGAAGATGGACAAAAAGGTCCACTCATAGACCTCCTTCTTGAAATCTAAGGTTGACCTACGAAATTTCAGTTATTCGTTCTCAAAATCTGAAGGGTTGAAAATAACAGAACAACAAACTTATTACTGATTTTTTGTTTTTGCGTAATTGTAAAAGAGATGTGCATCGTTAAGTGAAAAATAAACATTTCTGCAAAATGGAATCAACAAAAAACTGGGTAGATTTCAAATCATCAACAGAATAGTATGACAGTGCTAATATTTTGCACAGGCTAAAGCTGCTAGCAGCCAGGCACTTGTAGAAGTTCTCAATTTTTTCTTGCTCATCGAGGGATTTTGTACGTCATTAATTTATAGTGGCAAATGTTTTTCGATCGGTAGTTAGCATAGTTCATGTTTTTATGCCCGTTACAACTCAAGTATTTGTCACTTGTCTCAAGCGCAGTTTCGTTCACAACGGGCATTCTTTGTATGTAGGTAAAAATACTTTGTTTTGTTGTCTGCTGTGGACCAAGTCAGAGCCCACGTAGTACAAGCTTTTATCAAGATCACTAAGTCTAGATTGTTTTTCTCGTTTGTTGCTGTACCGACGCCGACTCTGAGGACAGCTAACCGACACCATCGCAGACACCATTAGGGATGCAGGTCTATTTAATCCATCGCTTTGGAGGGAATACAGTATCATGTGCGTGAATTTATATATCTCAATACTATTAGTGACATAAAAAAGGTTTGGAAGCTCAAAACCACGCGTGCCAAAGTGTGTTTTCAAATTTGAAACGGTAAAATTGAAATAATCCCGGGATTGCCTCCAAAACCTTGCACTCATATTTCCTATTGCGAACAAAGGCTGCTCATCCAATCATTGGTAACCTTATTATTACTACCTTTGTTTGTGAGCACTGCTTACAAAAGATTCAGCCATATGAAAATCTGCATGTACAGTAATTACGAAGTTCTCGTCGGTTTTTTGCATTGAATCTTTCAACAATTGACAAAACGCCTGAACACAAATATAGTCTAAATTGTGCTGGGAATGATTTTCTGCAAGCGATACCATAACAAAGCGTCGCACTGCAGGTGTAGTCAGCCCAAAACTTTTGGGGGTTAAAAAAATTATGGGGAGAGACAAAACGTTTGATTTTAGGCGAACAACAGTACTTTGTTTGGGATACCGCCTCTCAAAGCACAAAATAACTAGATACGAATATGCTAAAAATTGGGTGCATGCCCCCCTGGTTTCTTCCCTGGCTACGCCCATGCTGCGTTGATTTCCTGAAAGGGGCGATCATATTTTGCCAATTTTAAGTTTGCCGTTTTGAGAATTTTACAAACATCGTAGTCAGCATTGTCATTAAGGCCGTGGAAACAATGGGGATCAAGGATCTCGACCACCCACTAATTTTAAAACTTTCGTCCGAAATGCAAGGGAACGACCACTATTCTACTTCATTTTTTACTTAATACACCATTTCCAGAGTTGTTTTTATCGTGACAGAAACATCTCAGTGAAAACGTAATGAGCCGNAACCTTCTGNGGGGAGTAAGGACGACGCTCGGGATGATTGTGTACCCAGCGAAGCATCAAAATATTTCGCAAGTCCGAATGCATCAGCACGTTATCAGTACTAATTGGTAGCAATTTTCTTGCAAATTTCAGATTTTCAAATATTGCGCAAAAAGGTCTTTCCAAGACTGAGTGATCACCGATGACGACGGGCACAATCAATCAACCATGATGAAGGTGACAACATGGGCATCGGCAGATATTTTTCCAGGGGGGCAAAGTCGACATTTTGCTTATCCTTTTCAGGTTGCTGACGATACAATGCAAATGGACGTTCACAAAACTCTTTACCCTTTCAACACCACAAAGAACATGCCCCATGTTACGGCAACAGTCCCAAAATATGCGCTTCGTCGGCAGCAATGCTTCTTTTTCACTCATCCTTCTTTTCGTACCGTATAAAACTACGTGGCTCACTGCTATCAGCAGTTATTGTCTCGCTGCATTACCTGCTAAGCTGCCACAGACGTCTGCGTTCAACAGTCACATGCGACAAAACGCCTACTATCGTAACTTTTTTCAAAAGTGAACCTTTGTTGCCATGTGATTGTTACGCAATAATGACCAACAGTAGAACAATCCGCTCCGAAGTTTTGCAACCTGACTGTGCAGGCAGTGGAGCGGATTTAGTGAACTGCAAGCTCATCACTGCATGACACCAGAACAGTGAACCTGACTCGTGTGCAGTGTGATTGTCATATCGGCAAATAAAACTACCATTGCAAGAATTAAGTCAGTTAAGCAGCTGGTTTCAGGTTTCTAGAAATTTTTAATTCTTCGTCCCAATTTCCAGCAAATGCCCGTTTTGGCCCCCACTCCGACGCCCATGGCTAGTGGGTCACCTACAGTGTCAAGTGGGCCCGTTTCAGCTAAGTTTACCTCCCCTGGCTAAAACCTCTAGAGTTACGCTGGTACTGCTGTTGAAAAGAAGCCTGCATAAAACAGGGTCGGATCCAAGAGGGGGCGATTGGGGCGATCGACCCCCCTAAAACCCAAGAGAGTAACTATATTCACCACGATTTTGTACAACTCGGAAAGCAAAGTTCACAATATAAGGCCATTTTGTCGTCCATTGTTTCGTCACATCAGTGTTGTGAAGTAGCCTATACTTCATCTCTCTTACTGCAGCGAAGCCGTTATGAGACTTGGCTACCAATTAGTGCTGAAATCGCCTCCTAATCTTACTGGCTGGATCCGCCCCTTCCATTAAAGTAGTTTGATTAAGCTATTCACTCAGTTCAGGCACACTGTTCACACTTACAGTCTCACACCAGGGAATTTCACACAAGCAATGGATTTTTCAAACTTGTGGAAGCATTGCTACAGATTCACCCACGCTTTTTTTCACACAGTATAAAATTACGTGCAATTCCGCTATAGCCAAGATGTCTGCGTTCAACAGTCGCGGGCGGTAAAACGCCTTTCACCATTATTTGAAGCGAATCTTTGAAGATTTGTTGCCATGTTACTGTTACGCAGTAAAGGCCAACGATAAAACAATGCGCTTGCCAGTTTCGCAACCTGCCTCTATAAAAAAAAAAATAGTGGACATGGTTGCACTGCGAACTCATCACTGCACGAAGCCAAATTAGTGAAACTGGCTCTTATGCAGTGTCAGTGTCATACCGGCAAACAGTTTGTCAATGCAAGAATTACCTCAATTGCGGTAATTGGAACTAAGCTTCTGACTTCAGGTTTTCTAGAAATTTTCGTTCGTAGTCCCAATTTCCAGGAAGGGGCAAATGCCTATTTTGACCCCTTCGGACGCCCATGGGTGGTAATTCGTTCAGCCACACATAAGAGCAGGTCCTACAAGCCTCGGTGATGTTGTCCCCAAGTTTGTTTTATTCTATAGCTGTGGTTGAAACATGATCTTTTCACATAATTATTATGTTATTCCTCGACGTTTAAGAACAATCCACGCCACTGCATATGTGAAGTTTACGCGGTGCACTGTTTGACTGTTTAATCATTCCCAGATTCTCTTCGTAGCAATCATCTGATCGCAGTGGGTTGTGATGTCATAAACTGCGGCAAATACAAAATTTAAAATTCATACTCTGTGAGATCTTTGTGTCTGATTCTGTGTTGAGACAGGATTTCTTTCCATAACATGGACAGTAGTTGACAAAATATGTGAACTTTCAAATACAGACTACTGGTGGTCTTCAATCAAACCATATGATGACTTGTCCATCAGCAGTGAAAAGCAGCTAAAACAAGGTGTTCTTAACTACGAGAAAGAAAGGAGGTTTGTGTAAGTATTGATACGATAGACTTAAGCGTAGGTAGTGATTAATGTAATTGGAGACTGAGTATTCAAGCATTCTCCGAAGTGTCTCTGAAAAGCTCCTAAACGACATCTCGGAAAAATTTCCACTGAAATTAATCAGATAATGGCCACATCTAAGCGCCTTTTCAAGCTCCCGCTAAATCCATGGAAGGGTAATTGCGGTGTTTTGTGGGACTTTCAGCTTCAGTCCTCATCTGCGGTATTTCGGTGAAAGCAGTTCAATCGTTACATAACACCAGTAACACCGGATTTCCACGAAAGATATCTTCAGTGTGCATTGCATGATCTGAAGGTTACAGCGACTTACGTAAAACAAATCAAAGTCACCAGCGTGGCGTAAATGAATCAATAAGCAAAGGTTGGCGCCTTTTCCGTCGGCCACTTAAGAAAAAAGTGTCGGGAAGGCCACTGAGAAAAAACTCGGGCCCAGCGACAAACAAGTTAAGGATTTTGATGGTGAGCAGATTGCCAATTCATTTTCCTGAACTGAATAACTGTGTTTGTTTCAAAACCTTTTGACGGAATGCAGATGACGACGCGACTACTTTGTTACAGTCATTTTATACGTTCCATCAGGTTTAAATATCTGATGGCCAATGGGCTGCAGGCAGCTTAAGATTCTCACAGTTCTAATTTATTTGCAGTTGATTGAAGACAAGCTCCAACAGAATGCAACGCGTTTCATCGATAGATTTTGAAAACTAATATGTGGTATGCAAGACAGCTCTCGAGTCCTACCACACCATCTTCTAGCTGCCACGCTTTCCACCTGTGACAACTTGTGCACGTTGCACGAGGGCCGCCTTCCAATCAGCGCCTCCCGCGTGACGTGATAGATCACATCACAGAAATCTTAACGCAAAAAAGGAAAGGGCAATTTGACCGCTGCGAGGAAAAAACATGATAAACAATGGGCAACGTGCTTAGCGCAACCTTGAACTGAAGTGACCAGAAAGCCTAAAATTTGTTTCTAATCTTCTTCCGTGCGTTATGGATGATGAATTACTTTGTCCACTGCGTTATTTCAAAGTTCCCGAGGTCCCAACACCAGCTGTTAAACAAACTACGTGAAACATCAACTACGTAGTCGCATTCAATAAAACAAGCAGTAATACCTAAAGAAAAATAACACGATCAGCATCGCTCCCGTATAGACCACAATGCAATAAAACCATATGGCGGATCCGAACCAGGCGTTTGGGGGGGGGTCAGTCCAATAGAACGCGCCAATACGGTCGCCACATGCTTCAATGCCAACGGTTGTCTTCGACAATCACAAAAAGTGGTTACGTTTTTGTAGGTCAAGAAAGTGGCTATTTCTGTTGGTCGAGTTATGCGATCTTTCACGGAATCAACATCGTTTCAAAGCCCTTTCCATCAATAATTCAGAAAAAGATGAGCCTCGTTGATCACAAGCTATACATTACTGAGAACAGTGTTGGCGTCCCAAGCAATGTCTTTTTCTACAATTTGTAGATATATCATAAATCATTCTGCGAGCCAGTGTTTGACACTGTTTTGGTTGTCCGAAGATCAGAAAAAAATGTTTAAAACGTATTCCCGACCTGGTCAGAAGCAGACTGGTTCTTCTTACACCTGGAAGTGACAACTCAAGTCTCACGATAGGACTCTAAGCTAAATGACGACCACCTTTCCAGACGAAGCTTGTGCAGTTACATGTACATGGAAAACTTATTTATTGCCGAAGCGGCATTTTCAAAACAAAATATGAATGAAAGGCATTTGCTATGACATTACTCTCATAGATCAGCTGGCTATCGTGAAAAACGATCTCATAATGCATGACAGATTCACTGGGCCTGAAAGCATATTTCTCTAAAATACATCGCCACTAACAAGGGAGAATTTCAATCAAGTGTTTAATACTGTTGCACGTATTTCGAGGTTTGATTGCTGATGTGAAGAAAAATACATTAATACAACTAGACCAGGTTATTAAAAAAAGTCGTGACACCGTTCAATAGAAGTAGGAACAAGCGGCCTGAGTCTTTTCGTGACCAGCGTGAGTTGTCTACGGTTTTTCAATTGCTGCAAAAGGATCAAACCCACATAGCCATCAGTCAGTGTTGCCAAGGGCGTATTCAGACTGCAAATATTGAACTGTTGAGCAAAAATTATCATAACCGCGCAAAATCAATTATTCATTCTAACAAGCTGCAGATAGCTGCTATTTTGCCAAACTTTCTGCGTTAGAACCCAGTCGGAGGGCAGATTCGGGCAAGTCTGAAAAAAATTCAGGCAAAATGCCCGATGTTTGGGCATGCTGCTTAAAGCAGAGTTATCGCCCTGCAAAGCTTTCCTATTCTTTTTCTTTATAGTGGCGTAAAAATTAGGGAGAATCGAAAATTTTGCCCCCTTCAAAGGTCCCCGTAGGCCTATGGTTTGATCCAGGACCTATGAGAGGGAGATCCAGCAGGAACATTGCTCCGGGGCCCGACAGTTACGGAGGGGCCCGAGACTGAAGGAACATTTGAGTGTTTGTTACTAACCAACGTGGAATAATGTAGCGAAATTAATCCCAGTGATAAAATTGGTTTGGCCTAAAGGGTTTGGTAAGGTAGTGTGATGTATTTTAATTTGAATTTCTGGCAGTGCATTTTCCTAATATGATGCATTTATAATTATTAGCAGTACTTATTTTTGTTGAACTTGAATGTTTGTCTACTTGTCAAATTTAAGATAGTCACGATTGCTGTCCCAGTCTGTCCATTGAACTGAATTTTCCTTTACGTCTTTCATTTTCAAACATTTTCAAACAAATCTTTATTAAAAACTCTCTCCAATAAACCAAGTCTTTCAAACTAAGAGATACTTCAAGTGAAATTTGAATGGATACATGCCAGTTCACAATAAAATGTAATTTAATAACAGTAGCCTTTGAATGTTGCGCTTACGTGTAAGATAACTAAAAAGTTAAAAATTGACAAGTGCAGGACGC
>JGI24159J19872_10002318_pt1 | contig 22533 bp, 5 predicted proteins | sample Ectturendosymbi4_FD_19872 | JGI IMG/M metagenome (IMG submission 19872) | reverse complement strand
ATTAGGTCAAAATTTATCTTTGGGTCAAAATTTTCTTGCAGCAGAGTTTTTTCTCTTCGTCGATACTTTATTGAAACTACAGCAACAGATATTGATATGCTTTTGCAAGTTTAGTTGCAATTCTGTAATAATAGTGGATTTGTTGCGACTTCTGACGTAATAATGCTGTTTTGCCCACATACTGGACGATTGAATAGCATCAGTGTTGCCACTTCTGATGTTTTAACATCATATCTGATGTTTTCAGAGAAATTTCTGATGTCTGATGTTTTGGCGACAAATCTGATGTTGACTGGAGTGTTGTTTTTGTTTTCCACATTTCCTTCCCATTTAGGATAAAAATAAGTTAGATTCATGGTTTTTACATTTCTTCATCATTTTACACCCGTATGTGTGTTTGGTTATCGTTCCAAACAGAAGAAGCTCTCTTCGCCGTGTTATTACAATAACATTTTACGTTACGCATGACCTACTTCGCTATTTAATGGCGATGCTTCGCTCTGTTTCTGAATCAACAATCAACGAGGATTATCGTATCGAGCTTGGATAGGTATCGGTAATAGAAGCATTTGGCTTGTATGAAAATGTAACGTAAAAATCTGATGTTATCTGATCTTGAAAAAAGCAACGATCTGATGTTAACGAGACTGGCTCCAGTGGCAACACTGAATAGCATGTAGGATAGGCATGGTAAGGCAAGAAATGTGGTCTTACAGTAGCCTACTTGGTTTGGTAAATGCTCAATCCATTATGCATATAACGTTTCAATTTTTAGATATTCTCAGGTTTGACTCTACTGTAGTTATTTATGTAGTTATCAATATATCATCCCCAAAGTTAAACAACCAAATATTTTAAAATTTCGAAGCATAGAGTGCATGAATATGCTTTTGGGTTAACCTCAACACCTAAGGCTGAATTATTTTGCAGTTGCAAACGCAAAAAATTTATAGGTCAAAATAAACTCAAAATTTGTAAATTATAAAATCAAAACTTTTAGTTTTTAGGTCAAAAAATTGGTTGCCCTACTTATTACATACGGTTTTACGTTCATTCATAAGACATAGATAACACTACTGAATTTTTTTTTTTTCTACAGCACTTAGATTATAACATGGTGCTCAACAAAGTCTTAACTAAAAGCACATCTTACGACGTACTACTGTAAAATCGAATGGGTCATTGAGCTTACCGTGAGCAAGCTTACAGCAGCTCGAACGAAATGTGAACAGAACAGAGACGTTCTTGATACGGTTAAATTCTTGTTATCAGTGAACGTTTGCAGTAACTCGATATCTGCCGACTTTTCTTTTTATTGTTGCCTTTATTCTGTTTTAAGTGAGTTATCAAGAATAGTACCAAATAATGGCGATTCACATAAAAGTAATATGTACAGTACCAAAATGTGCAAACTTGCATCTTGGAAGTAAAAAGTACCAGAATTGGTATAAAAGTACCAACTCTGGCATTCCTGCCCTTTTATAACACCGTGATTTATTATCCTAAGCTAAAATCTATTTACTTTCATCATTGTTGAGAGACTCAGGGGTGTAGTGGGGGGAACGCGTGGAAAGGCGTATGGAATACCTTCATTTTTTAGACCTTTGGAATACCTTCATTTTTTAGACCTTGAAGTACTAACTTGCTAGTGAGCGTCGACCAGACAACACGCCAAAGAATCAACTTCTTTTATGTCAACAAACCAATTTCAATGAGTGGGCATAGAGCGACTTCTCATCAGTTCCAATTGGCGATGATATCTTTTACAGTGTATTGTGGATTGTTCACATATTGCCCTTTTTACCGACTAAGGGTTTGCGGTACCCCTAAATGTTGGAGGCCCTGACTGTAGCCTAGTCAGCCCGCCCTAATCCGCCACTGTCCAGAACCGTCAGGCCATGCAGTCCATGGGCAGGTCGATGGATTGAAAATTGGAGGACGACGTAGTCGACGGTTTGTTCTTCTGCGCCACACTGACATGCCGTAGAAGGAGTCATACCCCGTTTGTACAAGTGGGAGCGAAAACGTCCGACACCGGTGCGGAGGCTTCTAAGCCGGACCACGTTGTTCATGGAAGAGTCATTCCAGGAGGGTGGGTGTCGGTGTTGCGGATGAAAGTACGGAGTCTGGTAATGCTGTCCTACTACTCCGCATTCCGTCGGTGATCCGCCCAGAGCACTGCACTTCTGTTGCTGTTGTCAGATGAACTGATGAGTTGTTGTGCGGTACCGGTGGGTACAAATCGGTGCCTCGATTTGAGACGCCGTGCATTCGCACTCGATGGACAGGTGAGTGCTGAGTGGAGCATATGTCCAGGCTCCATGGCACGGCGTGCTAGAGACAGTATGGCTCCTTTGCGACGAAGCTCAGCAGGTTGGATGCCTCCGAGAATAGGAAGGTTGTACGCTGGTGTTGGACGCAGACATCCAGTCACAATTCGCAAGGCGTCCTTGGTGCAGGGTCATTGAGGCGGGTGTGGGCACTGAGGTACCCGACAGGAGTGCAGTACTCTGCTGTAGAGTGGACCAGGGCTAGGGGGGCTGTTCGCAGCGTTGTTACTCCAGCACCCCACCCGGAGCCAGCAAGCCGCCACAAAAGTGCGACGCGTGATGTCAACATTTTGCGAAATGACTCGAGGTGTCTGCGATGCGTGAGCGACCTGTCCGACGTCACTCCGAGAGTAGCTGATCTTGCATATGTCTACGTGGGATTGTGATGTAACTACTTGTTTCGTGCTTTGTAAGCTTGCTTTTAATTGGTAATTCCTATAAGAGACCCATTAAACTGCCATTCAATTTTTTGAGTTTTCTCACTCTCACCTATACTATAAGATTGTCGCAACATCTTGGCTTGCCACATCTTGGCTTGAAGTGCAGCTTGGCGACAAAAATTTGCACGAAGCACATATTGCAAGATGAATTTCAAAAATCAATGGACTTTTTGTCAAAGCAACACTTTTCACGAGAGGTTTTTGATTTGCTATTATATTTTCAGGCAGGATAAACACATTAGAGCAGGGGTCCGCAACCTTTTGGTAAATGTGGGCCAATGTAAGGTTCCAAATCATTCAATGTGCCAACTACATCCGTATTTTTGTANAAGTCAAGGCCAATAATGCTTCTCGTGAATCAAAACAAAATTGATATGNAAAACTTGGAGCTTCTGCGTGCCATTGGAAATTGCTTCGCGTGCCAAGTGTGCCACNCGTGCCGCAGGTTGCTGACCCCTCCATNAGAGCAACTGCGTAATGCGACCAATGACGACATAATGATCGGGTCACAAAGCAAAATAAATAATTNAAACCAATAAGGCTAGTCACAAATCACATCATTCCAGTAGTTTTCAGCAACGATACGTTTGGAAGTAGCTTGTGAGCTGACTTAACAAAGCTAAGTCCAAATATTGAAAAAAGTGTATAATATGTTAATTCATTTTTGCTGTTCATAAACATAGTTCGTATTTTAAAACCAGCTCTAAATTTTCGATTCATTTTAGTGCCGAAAGAGGAAAGATGAAGTAAAATACGTTTCTGCAAAATTTTTTAACTGCTGCTTCACTACGAGCTCTCACTGTTATCTTACAACTGCTAATGGAGCTGAAAACTTCAGGAAAATTCTTCAATAAATAAATTGATTTCGAAATAAATACTGAAGTTGCATAGCCGTAAGGGAACAAAAGTGTTTGGGGTGCGAAAGATTTTTCCCATTTTCCGGAACTCTTCCCCCAAAAAGTGGTAAATTATTGGTCTGAACAAAAAAACAAAACAAAACAAAAGCTGACATCAGTGACTTCCAGTGCATGGAAGGAGATGGAAGAAAGAAAGTTTCGCACTTTAATTAACAAAAGAACAAGGTCAATACTTTCAGGGAACTTTGGTGTGCAAGTTTATAAATATATGATACGGCAATAATAAAAAATATTTGAAAAGCAAACATACACAACGAATTTATGTGGTCCTGCAACTGCATTACTCATCAATTAATAAAGTCTTAAAACAGGGTGATATGCTACTTTTCTGTGCACCGGTTAACGAAAAAGTGAGTTTCAAATTTACTGNCTTAAGCACACTTTTTCCNCGCGGCAAAAATTTCTTCATAATGATATCAACCTGATGCAAAGGTTTCAACGTCACNACTCTCTGCTTTCTCATAAACGTGGCCAGAAACAGTGTCGGAAATGTTTCGTTATGATGTCGAAGATATATGGATATTGCGCCACTGTTCAGCAATGAAAAGGAGAGTCATACTGACTCCGAGCATTACGTGGTAAACGCCGTTGTGGTTAAATGACTCAGAGAAAGGGCACGCGTTGCCTTGGTGTGTGTGGTCCAGCCCGCAGCTGTCGGCGAAACTAAACTGTATAACACCGCTGATCAAAATTAACCAGAGTGAAACGCTTCTTAGTGTTAAGTACCACGCAGGCGAAGTTTTCCTGAAGAAGTCAGTTACTCGGAAGAAAACTTTTGCTTCGGATGCGCCACAAGTACCGACTGTCCCGCGAAAGCTTCCCTTTGACCGCAAAGACGACGTAGACTGAGACGATTCACTATCTTCCCGCTGATCATGATCGGCAAAATCACTGTTAGAAAATGTCGGCTGAAGGTTGCAGGGCGGCTGGGTGTCTTCATCAATGACAACAATCGCGTCATCGGACCTGTAGCGCTGCTTTTTTTTCGTAAAATTGAGATCGTCATGAATAGGCTGTTGTAAGCCTTTATCAGTCGGTTTCATGTAAGACAGAGTCAAAAAAGTGGCAAAGCATGCGTAAACGAACACAGAGAGTCCAAGCAGAAGAGTGACTGCATCCATTTTCCACATAGAAGAGAAGTCCATTGGAGCAAATGTGAATGTTGTAACGCCACTTTCAATAGAATCAGAAAAGGAAATTTGTACAGTTGCCAAAGCATTTTTTTCAGTTACCTTTTCGGCGTTGTCATCTTTGGCTTCAGCCGAAACGTCTTCGTCTTCGTAACCATTCGTCTCATGTTGGGAAAAATAAATAGAGTTTGAATTTTCTAATGTTCCTGAGGGGTTTGGCACGGTCGTTGAAGCCGGTGAGTTTTCGTCTGTGTAATCTCTCTGAAAACCGGCTTCCTTATCACTAGTTATTGCTACAAGCACAGATGATTCGGAAAAAGTCCAATCGATTTTGTGCCTGATGTTCCCTTCAAGTTTTTGTACTAACTTTTTGTCAGAAGCTATGCTGCCAGCATATGCTGAGATGTTCCAGCAGTAATAAGCAACACTCAACACTACCATAACAAATGCCAGTGTTTGGAATATACGTTTGAAGCTACGGGAGTTGACGCCATTACAAGAGTTCGAATCTTTCGAAAATGACGCAAACAAAGCTGCGGTGGAAGCGTCTGTGGAAGCTCTGCTGCGAGAACTTTCCACTGAACGCTCCAACGCGTTAACGCCACCTTGCGACATCCGCCATCGTAAAATGTCACTTTTGCCGGCTGCGATTGCGTACGGAACGCAAGCGACGAACGAAGCAGCAAGAATTCCCGCTGCAATGTCGGCCATCTGCCACGCAACGTAGCATAACTGGAATGCTTTCTTCATTTGCACAGTGTTTGAAACAACAAATGAAAGGTTTGTTTTGTCGTCAAATGAAAGGATGCCTGCCAGCAGCTGATTTTGATCTTGGGTCATATCGACAGTCTTCACATACTGATGCACAAGCCCTCCTAGCACGTGCATAATGCCGCAAGTTGCAAATACCATCGAAACAATGCACCTGAAAACAAGAGAGTCGAATTGCTGTTGCCAAAATCCCCGTTCATCGATGCTGCAATTCGAAATTTCCGCAATATCCACCTCCTCGCCTGAGGTGGGGGAGATTTTGGCGAATTCAATGGGAAATTTGCAACTGGTGCTTATTTTAGCGTCTTTCATCACTGCGATTAAGGTTCCATTGTCTGTCGTGAAGCAAGATGCTTTTACACTGCAGTTATCTGCACCAGAGTATTTTCTACTCTCTCTTTTGGAGAAGCATGCCTTGAGCCCGGCGAGAGCTGTCATCGCGCTGAATACTAAACAAAGACCTCCGGTCACGTAATCGGTGACGTACGTAGCAACCTCATCGTCAACAACGCGGTGGTAAAGCAGTTTTCTNAACANCATTATGTTAGCTATTTGTATATTTAAAGCAATTCTGTAACAAAGAAACAATCGCAATGACGTTGCAGGTAAGGNATGGNTTTCAAGAATATTTTAACTGTCATGAAATACATAGTAGTCTACAAAGAAAAACATCGAAAAGGTTTTCAGATTTGAAAGTTCACAATAATTCGATAAAGTAGTCTTGACACGAATTTGCCCAATGAGCATCTTCATTTTTTTAAAAATCGAAGTTTTGCTTGCGGGACGAAGCGAGCGAAGGCACCTGGAGAAATTTCTTTACACTTTGAGTTCAGCCACAACGAAGAATTCTCAAACTATGGTGGGAAGTTAATACGTTAACTAGGAGCATCAGTATTAATTTTTTATCCCTACGAAAAAATATAATTCAAGAGGTATTGCATTTGCATGAACAATCTCTCTGAAAATAACTTGTTTAAAAAATACCAAAAAAGGTACTTCTTTGCCATAAATCAGAGTAATACAAACAAAGATATGAGGCACTTTTCAACGCTGAAAAGAAATTAAGAGATTAGGTTTCTTGTTCTTTATTGTCCATTTGCTGCAATAAACAAACTCCGACTTCAATCACACGTCGATATTAACCTTCATCTGATAACAAGTGGATTAAAACATGTGAATTTGAAGCATAGTAAAGACAGACAAAAATTCTCTTACTGACTCCAACAACTCAAAGGTATAATTGCAGTGCTAGCAAGACGCTGCAGAGATAAGTTTATGGCATTCTCTTCTGGTTGCTAAGCTGACTTTCCTACAGTGGCTAGGATTTGTGCAAGCCATTTCTTATAAAAAGTGCGGGACCTTTATGCGGAAACGTTAAATGTGCGGGAGCCTGAGGCTGTATATAAGATTCACCAATGCTGCGTCATTGCTGCGTGGATGGCAGCCATGTTGAAATCGCTATCGACTGGTGATTAATTTGAAGGCCTTTTTGGGTATAAATTTGGTTACAGTATTTAAAAAATTCAAACGCTTATTGTCTGTTTTTATCAACCTGCGTTCTGCAGAGTGTGTGTTCATGCTATGGACCTCGTGTCTGCTATAAACAAATCAATAAAAATAAGAGTCGCTGACATCACAATAAGTATATTACTGTGCAAGCCAAGGCTACATGCTATGACGATACATTGAAATCCTTTTAGCGAGAAGCTCAGCGAGTGACTACAATTTCAAATCTATTCTGAGGATAAAGAATCTTGAACCGTAAAGATAAAACAGTATCGTTAAACTTTGAATTGTTAATAAAAGCAATACGCCATATTCACAAAACTCCAGAAAAGAGAATTCTCATAACTGGGCCTCGTTGTATCAATAAGACAAACATATACTGCAATGCCTACAGAAATGGGGAATGCGGTGCAGGCATTGATGGTATAAATTTGACCATCATCGCCAGCCTTGGTCGAAATGCTATGAAGTAAATGTTATCATTTCTTCGTAAAATCTCTTTACTTCTCTATTCTAAAAACTATTGTGTTATTAACTTAAACTTTCAACAAGTTAGTGTTTGGCTGCTGTGCGCTCAGTGTTTCTTTGATTCTTACAAAAAAGTATATGTAGCGAAAATAACATCAGGTTTTAACATGTAGTGACAAAATTTTGAAAAATCATTTTGCAGTATTCTTATGCAGAAAGGAAACCATAAACTAAAAACTTTCACAAAGTAAAGAAAAGTTACAAAGTGTTTGTACAACCCAGGAGACAGTTTAGTTAATTTAAAAACGCATGGAACTTGCCTCAACACGTCAAATATTCCTCACATTTACCTGAGACAAAAACGTTTTTATACAACAGCATGACATTACCGTTCTTCACATCTGTTCCAAAATAGTATACATGTGAAAAATGCAGTTGATGGTAACACCAAGACATAAAGACATTTATTTATTGCAAGATCTAAGTAAACAAATCTTGTGTTACTTGGTTAAGTGTTGAAATCTGTTAAAGTTGTAACGGATATACAAACAAAAATGTTGATGATAATCCCGACAAAATTGGATTAGCAGTGGAAATTACTGAACTAATTACCACATTTCAATCAAAATTGCGCGAGAGGCGAAGTGGAATTTTTTGGGAGTTTTTGTCATCCGTGCCTATCTAGACGCGGCAATCTGATAGGTGAGATTTTGAAAGTTTCATTATCCTTTTCTCAATTTTGTGATTGGCAATTGGATAATAGGTTAACGCGGTCCAAGTAGCAACTGTAATTTTGGCGGATTTCAACATATTACCTTTACGTTGGAGATTTATGGTTGCAAGCAATAATTAACAATTTTCATTCTTGCAACAGCACAGTCGCAACACTTAAGCTGTCGTGATTAAACCGTTAATATTTACGCCAAGAGCAAGAAGAATAAAAAAGGGATTTGCAACGGAAAAACCACACTGCTCCTGACGCGCCTAAAAGATTCCGTTATGAATGCTATGTTGAGTCACCGACGATGTAACTGGCAACAATTATACGACAAGAAACCACAGCNCACGCAGCGTCGCTAATCAAAGAGTTGGAGCAACGTTAAAAGGCGGTAAAATATTATCTTGACCTTGGTGGCATGTGGAGGCTTNAAAGGGCAACGCCATCGGGAAAAGAATGCCNCCAAGCCAGGAGATAAAATGTTTTGAGAATGGCATGCCTCTGCCTNGGGCTAACACAAATTTAGGATCATTGACGCATTAAATGTCTTCTTTCACAAAGTTCTATAGAAAACGAATTTATCCACGGTGCAGTGCTTTGCCTTGACGCGCTAAGCAGTACCTCGCGCAGAATGAGAAGGACGTGCAGTTTGAAGCGCAATTTTGTTGAAAAGCATCCGAAACATCGCAACTACAAACTGTCAATATTATTTTAGCTTTTTTTGTTGATATAAAAAGTAACTCTGATACTTTCTGGTTGCTTTTGTGTTCGAAAAGATACATGAAGCTATACTGGGTCAATTTATAACTACTTATTATAACCCACATGTTATAGGCCTAATGTTAACTTATAAATATAAAGCATTTCAAAAGCAAATCCAAAGTTAAATATGTTTCACTGGCATCAAAACGTGGTCCATTTTTTTCAGTGTTGAAGTATTTTTTCAGTGTTGGCTGTGCTGATTTCCCTATGTCTTTTGTTATTTCAAAAAGTTTTTTCAACTCTTTCTAGCTTGTTAACGGTTTAGAATCCATCAAACCTCAAGCAACATGACTGAACCAGCAAATATTCACTCTAAGAAAATATCTCAGATTAGTATGAACACACCGGGTAGGCTTTCAATCACTCATGTTTCAACAGTAAAATGTGAATTTAAAATGTTTTCAACTCAAAAAAACATGTGTATCAAGGGGTAAAATGATATCATTTGTGACGTCTGGAAAGGCTTCAAAAAACACATTACAGAAAGACAAGCCTTGGTTTCTCAACCTTCAGTAACGGTGTTACTGACCTCAGGATCTCCGCGAAATCCAAGTTAAACTAACATTTGAGTGTTTAGTCACTAGACTGTATTTTCTCCGAATTAACTTTTTCTGGAGCTAGGTGGTGCGTGGCGGCTAGGCAAGATATCCAAGCGGCAAACGATCAGAAAAAAGTTTGGAAAATACTTATGTAGGCAGTTCTATTGACAAAAGGAAGAGGTACCATTACTGAAAAAACGTACAATGCACAAAGCACGTACAACAGGAAGACAATGTTATTTTTGGTCAACAATTCCCTGCAGCAAGCTATGTAATTCGACGTTGCAAGTGCAAAGCTATTTGTAACATGCCCCTCACTGAGTTTTGCGCTTATTTATTGTGATTAGTTCGAATCGAAAATCTCCGTATTCCTGAATCTTAACAATGTAAGAAGTTCGTGATGGAAACTTCATGACATAAACTTGGCTGGACATTTTGATAATGTACACGTCTTTGCAAAATCCTTTCGTCAACCCGTTACTAAACGATAACTTATGATGCTCTCACTAAAGATTTGACGTGGAAAAATTTTCCGTACATCGCTATTCTCGTTATAAAAACTTCTCTGAGCAAATTAAGCAGGGAATAAGAAGGATGTGATGTGTTTTATGTTTAAGGAATTGGGAAAAGTGTTAGAAGCAAAAAGAAGAGAGCATTTCCATTTTTCCTGAAAACTGTTGCACAACCACGGCGACAAATTCTGATGATTTTTGGCTTCTGAGTGAAACAGGCAACTATCTCTGTCAGAAATGACATCTGTGGGATGCATATTGAACAAATGGTTTGCTAATGTACGTCGTGGTCCTGTTCATAATGATTTCCCAATTTTGTGCTTAGTTGGTAACGTGTATGTCGATGGCGCAGTCTGCGGTTCACGCAGTGCAGATGTACCTGCTTGATGACATAAGCAATCAAAAGATAATGAAATATGGAACAACGACCTCTGATTTGAACAGAAGAAATGTGCTTCACATGTATTCAATCATGTAAACGTCCCATCACGAAATTGGCGACTTTAAAATCAATCCTAGTAAGAGGGCTGAAGCTCTTGACAGTGCCCCCCTTTCCTTCTCATATGCTTTTCGAAAATAGCATTGCTTTTTTACAAACAAAGATATTTAACAAAAAATACCCACATTTACTGTATGTTTTACTGTATTTACTCTATGTTTTAGGTTTTACAATCATACTAGATGTTGAAACTTACAAATGTGCAAACATTGTCCTGCCCCACGTTACTCCATGCCGAGATCTTTGAACGTTTATCGACCAAATGCGCCTGGTTTACAGCATTCGTTTGAATAAAACTTACTGCGCGAAAAGCATCTTATATATTACAAAGGAAAAGATTCTACGCAACAAGCACTTTTAACTTGTTATCAGTCACTGAGCTAAAGATCGCGAGCATCCATTGTTTGATGTTGCTTTATCCACGAAATGCGTCATCGTTGGCGCAAGATTTGATACCAGTCCAAGGTGGTCTTCAATGAGTAGAAAAACTGATGAAACATGTTGAATGTCTGTGTAAAGTACATACACGCACCAACACTTTGCGGAAACTGCTGTATGTATTGAAGTAGGAACCGCAGGGTTTTCAGAAATGTTTTTGCAGGTTGCAAGGCTTACCATAGTGTAGTTAATTTTCTTAGCATATAGTATGCCCTCCAAAACAAGGAAGTGTTACATACCAGCCGCATGTAAGAAAAGGTGTTAACAGAAAGTTATGGAAAGCTAATATACCTATACAAGTTTTAATTACCACATGTGGAGTTATTGTACGACGATCATTGTAAATATAAAAAACGTTTTATTTTTGCAATTACAAAATCCGTACGTTATGTCATTAATGACACTGTGGAGTTGAGTTGATATAGGTCTTGCAAATTGAACTCATAACAGGTAATTGGGTTCGAAACAGGTAATTGGGTTCGAAACAGGTAATTGGGTTCGAAAGCAGTAGAATGTGACAAACTAGTTCAGTTTTACGACATGGGCGAACTAGTTAGAAGTCCTGTTAAAGGTGATTGATATATCAATCAGTATACTGGCAATGAGAAAANCCCACACGCTTTCATTAGAGATGTTCTNAAATGGNACTTGGTAAAATGTATTTACGACGTCTTTAGTGAGTCTCCACNATAAAATANTTCTGTTTTATGATAGTTTAAAGAAAATGCTACATTTATAGATAATATATAGTTTGCAGGCATGTGTGCATCTGCACAGGCATGAGATTGCCTTCATGTGTCCATCATGAGTTGGAGTAATTCATGAAAATTTGACCCAATTTTTGTTTGTGGCTTTAAGCAACTCTTGCGGCATGTTTCAGTCGCCAGTGTTTAGTCGGGGCATCAAGTTTAACTGTCTTCCAAACGCGCCACCACTCTTGTTCGTTGAAATTAATAATGCGCTTAGGTTAACACTGTCGCTTGTGTTTAGTTCACCAGTGATGGAGCAATGTGGGAAGCCAAACAATAAACTGTGAACATTATGCAGTACAAGGGCATACTCATTTAAAACCTTTACTTAAATAAAATATTTTAAAATTATGCTTGGACTGTTTGTATTTCACAAGGAAGTGGTCGCTATACTTTATTGTTTTAATTTTCCAAAATAAAATTTTTAAGTCAAATAGATCTTCATTTTTAACAAGCAATTCACGTCCCAGGTTTGTACAATTATAGCGACCTGAAAAGAGTCTCAATCCAAACTATACCACACAACAAATCAAGGATATTTGTCCAACTAATAGAAATTGAATGAGAGCCAGAAATAATATATTATTTTTGCCATGTGTAGATAAGCTCGCACCAAATAAAAATACTGCGCAGTATAAAATCGAAAGCTGCAAACAAACGCTGCTGACAGCAGAATTCATTCTGCGTGTTAAGTTTCCCGCCCTTGCACGAGACACGTTGCCTGGTCTGATTGACAGAGGCTGGCGGTTCCACTGATGTGTGTCCTCAGGCGAGATTATCACATCGTGAAGCTGTTATCTACCTTCTCTTTTGATTTTAAATCGTTTTGTATACGTAATGTAATAACGTCCCCTCGTGCATCATTTTTATCAGATGTAACCTCACCGCAGTTTCTGCGAGCCACACTTCGTTATTAGTTACTGTACTGTCAAACTAACACGTATATCTTCCTTTCCGTAATCTAATTTCTAAAATAACTAAAGGTTTTATTCATGACATTTGTTGAAAAGTCTGCAGACATTTTGCATATAACTAAAATATGGGTACTATTTCTTGTTCATAGCCAATTTTCGCTTCGCACTAAAGAAACGTTCAACTGGTGAAGTTTGTTTAAAAGCGGTCAAGTTTCAGAATCTCGGTTGTCTTTTTTAACGTTAATCGAAAAACTCTTTGAATCTGTCAAAGCATACTTTTACCTTTGACGTTCGAAGACAACGTATACACTACTACACCAATCCACCAGACGTCAGTTCTGAGGAATTGTCATCAAATTGTTGCAAACCGAACAACAATTTGAAATAAGGAATGTACTGGAGCAACATGCATTCATTCAATTAAATTTTGATCAGCGAAATGCTTCCGTTGCAACCACTCTCAAATCACATGGATTTATTTAGAGTTAGTTTAACAAGTTTATGATAACACCTGTCCATGTTTTTGTGTCCAGGATACATCTTGGAAAGAAACATGAATGATCTTATTGCAGTGCTGGTAATTACAGTAGATTTGTTTAATAAATCCACCTCGGTCCTGAGTGATTTTGCATTTTATAAGCAGTGGATTTAATAAACATCGCAACAGAAATGAGTATAGACAAAGAAGCACAATTACTGTTATTTAGTACATTGTACAGAATTTATTTATCAGACAATGCAAAACATTGTTACAACGAGTTTTTTTTTTGGCTGGGAATGTGACTCGAAGATGATCCTCCATTTTTATCTTCACAGAATAAAACACATCTCTGTCTTTTAATGTTAAAGAAATGATCACATTTGACTGGTTGGCAGAAGTTGTTTCGTAAGAAATGCTCGACATTTCATCAGCAGAGCTTTTTGTCTCTCGGAACCAANATTTGAACTTNCTAACTATGGCTTTGNGCTTATACCCGCTCATCAGGCACTAATGTTCGCAAACCATAAACACAAAAGTGATCATTATCTCAACAGAAAAGGTTAAAACGCACCGATTCGCATGAGTTGGCGCTGTGCTTCACTGCTCAGTTCACTGCAAGTCTTTTCACATAAGCAGTCTGCGTTCAGTCCGGTACCATAGGCGTACCCAGTGAGGGACCAAGGGGACATGCCTCCCCAAATGTTTAGCGTATATAGTCATTTTGTGCTTTGAGAGGCGATATCCCAAACAAAATAGTGTTATTCGCCTGAAGTCAAACATCCCCCAAATGTTTGGGCTGGCTGCGTCATTGTTGGATACATTCTTTTGGGTCTGTTTATATGATAAAGCTCAGCATGACCGCCTCATCAGACTTCCTACTGTATATCTGTTCGACCACCGCCTTCAGCGATGGAATATAGGAAAATTTTAATTAAATTGTTTTTACTGTACCGTTACGCTATATTTGATACAGAAAAAATTTTGACAACAAATCTGTCATCAGCAATAGCGGTTTCCTCAATTGAATGTAGCTACAAGCCGTAAGACGTTCTTTATTAAGCCACAAATCGACATTATTTCTGCAAATTGCACAGGGGAAGGTGGGGTGCAGTCGACACTATTTTGCATTTTCAACCACTGCTCCTTTATTACAAGTTCAAATGGGATCAAAATTTGTCACACAATATCATGCCAAAACATGAAAACAACGCTATTAAGAAAAATTTTACAAACAATTTAAAAATGGTACTTTTTCTGTCGAATGTGCCCCATGCCTGGGGCACACTCGACATGAGCATGGGGTACACCTGACCGGTCAGTAAAAAGTTGGGTTGCATGCATTGCATAATGCTCACGTGATATCTCATGTAAAATAGGCACTTGCTGACTGCCTCTCCACTTTCTTCACATTTTAATTATCCATTATCACTGCATGGCAAAACAAATTTGTATGATTACGAAACATTAATGAAACCAATGCAGTATGCTGAAATTCATGTCTTACCATACAAATATAATGTGCCTCTAAGCACATAATAAACCTAAAAATGCTCATAACAGTAGATTAGAATTATTTTGTACTGCATTCCAATATAACACCTAATGCTTTACATTGCTTAGACTGACCTATAGTGGCAATATATTGAGTGTGCCTCTTTTTTTTGTTAGATGTGCCCCATGCATATCTAAAATATAAAATGAAGTACCAACTCAACGTAAAAAGAATTTAAAATCTGGCAATGCCAAACACTGTTGCACTGCCCTGACTACAACGTCACAAAAATTCAGAACAGAAGATGTTGATTAACGTGGGCAAAACCCAAATCTAAATGCGATTTTATAAGTTACTTTTGGGTAGCAAAAACACAACTTGCTCTGAAACTCGTAANAACGGCAGTCTATCAAGGAAAAATTCACTTTAGTACTACGGCTGGTATGAGACTAAATCACCATGGAATATTTAAAGTTCAACNTTTTCAACTTTTTGAATAAATCAAAAAAGAAGACTGTGCCCCACCTTCCNCTACATTATTCNTTCACTTTCTGGGTAAACAGAACAATAGACTGTGTGTGATACAGTGCCGTACATTACATTTGCCGTCATATCTTGCGCTCATGCCATCCACTCTCTCATCTGTAGAGTATCATGAGTTGAGAGCATGTAACGTAATTGATACTCTTTGATGTAATGGATCCTGAACACAGAGGTAAGAATAACAATGCTGTTCCCAGAAAGAAAGCTGATATTAAAATTCAAAGCACTGTTAATATCCTTCACTCAAAAAGTACACAACTCTAAAGGCATAAATAAAGACTAGTCCTAAGCAGCAAAACAGATTAACAGACTTTCAAGCTTCTCTTTGATGACCCTTCGAGGTTTCTTCTTGAAACAGTTATAAGAACAAGCGTATTTTGGAGAAGAAACTCACAAAATTGCTTAGAATTTTCAGTATAACAAAAGTTGCCTTTGTCATAAATGAAGAAATGTTTTCAAGAGACGGAACTGGATGGAGCACAGCAATAACTGGTAACTAGAAAAGTACAACGTGGACACAATTTACAATATACCGAAAACAGATTTTTCTAATTGCACTGTGTGCTTAATTAGACGACAATGGAAAGAAGTAACTTAATTTTGAGCAGACTACATATTAACACATCATGAGTAGTGGGGGCCTTTGTGTATTTTACTTTAGCACAATATACAGTTTGAATTGGTTCCATATATAATTTTGGTGAGAAAACAGTTTCATAAACTGAAATATTGTTTTGGGGACTTAACTTGAAAAAGAGCGTTTCAGTTTGAAATAGGGAGATTTTAAATTGCTTGGAACAGGGCAAGGGTGTAAGCCTTAGCTACTAACAGCCAAGTATACATGATGATAAGCCATCTAGAAGTTTGCAACAACATAGTAAAGTCATGTTCCTACCCAGTGTTGCCTCATGGGTCCGGGGACAGGACCTAACAAATATTTGAAATAATGATGCCAATAAAGGTGTTTATAGGTTTGTTAAAGGGATCTGTGGGGCAGAAACGTTTTGGTAATTTTGGTGTGCATAATTGTTATGACTTTGTTCCTGTCTCTGACGTTTTTCAAGGAAAATTTTATAAATTTGATTAAGAAAAACGATCGAGTAATTAGGAAAAACGCTACATCGATAAAACATACAAACCAAAGGATTGATATAGTTAGTTGCAAAATGTGCTAGGAATCGTGAAAGAGAGTGATCTGAGACTTTCAAAAACTATCGTGCTTTCTTCTTTTGGTTTCTTAAAGAGCTCAAAGGAAGCGGACTTTCGTCTAGTTTCGTTTAAAAAAACGGGAATAAATCAAGTACAGTACGTTTGGAATTGGAATATTTTGGGGCGGTGCGAGGTCACGAGGTTTTCACAATTAAGTTTTGGGGGCCTGTGAAAAACACCAAAGGGAAATTACAGCCTTTTAAGAAACTAGACACAAATCCGTTTCTTTTGAACTCTTAAACTGACTCCCTAGCGCAGTGGTTCCCAAAGTATGGGTCGCGACCCAAACAAGGGGCGTAGAGGGGATCCAAAATTGAACTGTGTATTATCAACGTCACCTGCTTGTCTGTGCCTCTCTGTAGCGTATAGGTACTTGAGAACAGAGTACATTTTTGACTTTGAAATCGAACTTGGCAACTTACTGCCAAAAGTCACAAATGCAATCAGTATTTTTTTGGGTCGCGGGGTGTCAACCACATTCAGCGATGGGTAGCCTTAAAAAAGTTTAGGAAGCGCTGCTCTAGCGCAATTGCGCGCCGAGTTATGACCGAAATTCATCCTATTAACAATAGTGAATGCCACTGATTGGGCTTTTGAAGCGATTTTGGCCATAACTCGGTGAGCGATTGCGCTGGCTAGTGAGTCCTTTAGGGCTAAAAAGAAGCAGAATACGTCCAGTTTCTTTAAAAATACGGGTGAATTAGTCCTTGGGGTTGTATCACGCGCTCCCAAATCTTCATTAGGACCACCTCGTGATACTGCCCCACAAAATTCTGAAACCAAAAACAAAAGTACCTATTTTTTAACCAGAGTGCAAGACTTTCTGCATCATATGATGCTTCGATTAGCTCTCTAGCGCGATCGGTCGGCGAGTTATAGCTGAAAACGCTCGAGCGACTACAGTGGCTTTCACGGTCCTCAAAGGATTAAGAAATGCTATTACGCACCATGGAACAGGACAAAACGAGTTGTATTAAAAAAAGGAAAATGTAGGATCAAGCATTGATTAGGCGAAAGGATACATGACTTTTAGTGGCAAACTCGTCGCATTTTTGCAGGGTGTATAGTGAGCAACCAAAGCTTAAATAAATTTGTTGTTCGATTTCTGTAATATCAAATTACACGATCACATTGCGATGATAGATCAGGTTATCAGGCTCCGACAAAAGATAACGTCGCGTGGAATTCAAGCGAAAGTTGTGTAAAGTGGTTACAGGTTTTGTGCCAAAGTGGCAGAGCTGTGATTCCTGAAATCTGTGAAGCTCTCAGTAAGTAATTACGTAAGCATATACCAACAGATTAGCATCTTTGACAGAAACAATGAAAAATGCCTGAAAACCGTGCCTGATCAACATGAATCTGAAAAAAAATCTTAAGGGTGGATAGTCACACAAGGATTTAGATCAGACACGAATTCAGCCAGAACAATTGATGTTAGCACAACGTTTCGCAGCTTTCAAATATGCCATCCCTTCCAGTACTTGTTCTTCCATTCTGGTGATGTTCTTGTATTTCTTATCTTGCCACACGGTGATCATCAGGAAGGAAATGAGTAGTTTGTAAAAGTTAATGCCGGTGACATAAATATCGGAAAGATTGCACATGATAATAAAAATAACGATGGCAGCAGATGTCACCGAAATAATTCAAATGTTTTTTTTTTTATTTTTGGAATCATTTTGGAGGTGAAAAATGAGAGTCACCTATTGAAAAAAACATGCTGAAACATCTATAATATTGTTCAAAGTCAACGTTCTTGTCTTATGAGCACTGGGCAAGACAGCCAATTGCCTTGGATCAGTTCCCAACGCCAACCTCGTATATTAAAATAGGTTATCATATTTTTGCCTCAGAATAAGATCCAAAAATGGATTTTGCTCCTCGTGAACTGGAGCACACTAGCAGTACAATATCGTAGTCACTTAACAGGGGATGCTAACGTAAACCTTGCATGTTTATTGTGCTTATCTCGATGTAGAGCAATGACATAAAGCAACTTAATTGTTTGTATTGTCTGAAGTTTGTTTCTGCAATTCAGCAAGTCAGCAAAATATGGATACCCATGAAACGTTGCCCAGTGACGTTGGTGATTCTTTGGTTGGGGATAAAGACGGGAAAAACAAAGAAGTTTTTGGCGAAAAAAGTGCAACGAGCTCTACGAATCAACCCAGAAGTATTCCTCCACTGAACGTTCGATTTAATGACTTCGCCAAGGTACGAACTTCAACAAAATCAGGCCAGACTTACAATTATTTCGAAGAATAATCACTACTTGACAGGGTATAATCTCAGCCAGCAACAAGGGCGTACACAAAGGGTTTTGGGGTTACCTCCCCTTGAGTTTGATATGTTACAAAAATGTGATTACCTGCGCAAGGGAGATTAATTCTTTTCTCATACCTTTTGCTTGTTAATTTGTCAACTTAAGGCAAAAATTACAGTTGTAAATTGCTCTGACGTAGTGATTAGTGTTTTACTCCCCTTTTTTAACACTTAGCCTGATATTTTTGCAGTTATGAACTGCTGTGTCCTAGCGTTGAGTGTATTTTCCTCCGATATCCTAACTTGGAGCGTTGATAGTTCAAATTCAGTGCAATAACGCATAAAATAAGGAGAGTGCCTGTGGAAGATTATGTAGATAGTGTCAACAAACTTCGCCAAAACGTTGGTTTAGAAACATGAACATGACGTCAAATTGTGACGTCACTAATAGCGCACACCAAATACAAATAACTACCATATGCCACTGAATGAACCTCCTCCATGAAAATTTTCTGAGTGCGCCAATGGCTAGCACGTAGTGCTTGCGGGCTTTGACGACTTGGCTAAACTGAAGGAAAATGCAGTTAATGTGTTGATACTGGTAAGTAAAGTTAGTTGTGTGAATGCTACATCCTTTTACACAAAGGAACGTTTGTTCTAGATCTACGTATAATGAAAATAACAGACAATAAAGATTTCTTTGACGAATCAAGTAAGCGAGGTTGTCAACAACTGAGTTCATTGGTTAACACACTGATGCGCAGTTTAAAAGCAAAAATCAATCTTGCGAAAACCGGCTTAAAAATGCATGACTTTAGTAGTTTATTTCGACTATGTTTGATAAGACTACAATTTCTCTAAGTGTCAAAGCAATTATTGCAGTACAAGCTAAAATCAAATAAGCGTTAACCGTTGGTTGACGTATTTGCTTCGGTCTTAATAAACTTTGTGCAATTGACAGTAACGATCAAATTTATGTTAAGAACTACAGTTTTTGACTCAATATTGCTGTTTTATCAAAGTTTTTTTTAATTTCTAGATGGTTTTGCGAAGTGCTTTTATAAAAAAGCGTTTTTAAGACAAAACGCAAACGTTGAATATTTGCTCTGTTACTACAAGTCAAGTCTTTGCTGCAAGTAGGCAACAAATAACGCATTTCAAATAGCAATGTTTGCCCTAAAGTTTAAGGCCTAAACGAACAGCACAGGTTGGGTGAGAGATAGCCAGAGCCAGGTACCGAGTTTAAGGAGGGGACGGGGGGGACATGTCCCTCCCAACTTTTGGACAGGGGGGGCATAATATCTTTTGTCCCCCAACATTTTGTTATAAAAAATAATGTAGTTGTGCAAATTTCATGGTTACATTACTGTTGGAAACGGTTCCCCAACATAAAGCCAGAGAATAAATAAGAAAAATGAACANTATCACTGGATTATCTGTAGATCCAGTATACAGATTTACTATGTNAACTGAATTGTGATGATTGTTGATAATTGTGCTGGTTAATTTGAATTACCAAATCGGTGTACACATAAACTTCGCTCAATCACGAATTCCTGCGCTGGTCTGTAGCCTGCAATCAGAATACCGTTGCCACCAGACGTGTAGCCAGGGGGGTCAACGGGGCAATGTTCCCTCCAATTCCAAAGTTTTCAGAAAGAGATATTTCAGTGCAAATCAACGAAATTGCCTCAAGGAGCCTATCTTACCTCAGCTTTAAGTCGAATACAAACTTGTATCTGACCTTTTGTAATCAGTGACCCGCAAGTAAAACCAGTTGGAGTAACGCTTTTCGCAGCTGTTTCTGGCGCACCAGCTTGTTGTATCCCACCTAATGGTGATGTAAACTTGATTTCAAGACCATTGCAAATTTCTCTTTGATAACCGTGATTGTTACAACATAACATACCCTTGTTTCCAGTGTCAGCGCGGCCTTAAATCAATATCGTAGATCAGCGTTTCTTAACTTTTTTCTACCTCGGCACCCCTTTTGGTCGCACCTAAGCAGTCCAGCCCCCCCTATCATTGGCTAACACCTGGCTACTATAAGGATAAAGTAAAGACATACGTATTCCTTGTACCTTTTACCGCCACATACCCTGAAATTAATTTCAGCACCCCCTGGGGGTGCTAGCTCCCCAGGTTAAGAAACCCTGTCGTAGATTTTTGTTTTTGCACAGTTCTAAAACTACATGCGTGAATATGGCGGTGATATACATTTTATGTCTTGAAGCTCAAACTTTGGCTAAGAAGCGATTCAGTTTTAAAGTCTTCTTCATTGCGCTATAGGCAATGTTTAAATAAGCATTCATTCTAGATATTTATTTGTGATGACATGTATTGTGACGATTCAATTACAATTATGTGGAGCCTGAACGTTTCATCAATGGTTTCCCTTTGACTTGCCGGCGAGTAAAAAATCAGTCTTGTCACGATATTAGACTCTGACCTACTGTTCATAAGCTCAGTGTTTCAACTTTCATCTGATGTTAATTGCCACCCTATCCTACAGTAAATAATTTGTGATCATTTCCCTGCAACGAGAAGAGTCAGCAGCATAATCTAACGTTATTTTTGGTGAATTAATCGCTCAAAAATTAGATGACAACAGGATCCACTTATATGCGCGAAAGTTTTGTACAAGGCCTACTTCGGAAGTCAGTGCCTCAGAGCAAAGTCTCTGCTCAGCTTCGATTGAACGTGCTGTGTTGTTGTACATCCAAAGCGTGTAAATACAATATAAGAAACGCAGCCGTAATACTGGCCGCGACGACTTCTTGCTCAACTGCAATATTGGCTTCAAAAAGTATACTNCAGATCGTGCACTTATATTGAGAGGTTTACTAGNGCTTTTGCAGGAAAGGTTTATGAGCAAATGGCGGCATTGATCTAAAGCAGAAGCTTGGAACTTCACTATCAAAACTATTAAAACTTGTCAATGCAATGAAAGCAAACTTTTTATTTGTCGGCCTAAATCTGAACACAATTGTTCAGGAGAAAACGCAAAGAAACATGAACGTTTTATGGATGATGCTCTAAAAACAAGGAGCATTTAAAATATTTAAATGTTGAAACTCGGTTGTTGTTTGCCCTCCATATTAAAATTTCTGGCTACCCGTCTGGTTGCCACTGCTAGTATTTACCAAAAGACCTTGTGGTTTGTCTTTGATTTTATCTATGCGGTCTTGTGGTTTTTAGTATTTAGTAGCAGTGCATTTTATTTCGCAACTGACCAAATTTGAATTGAATATCACAATTTTGAGCACAGTTATGTCTATTTAAGCCCAAGTCTCAGAATTAATGTGTTTTCATAGTAAATGCAGTGCTAAGTGTTAGATATAGCACCTACCACCACCATGGACGTAGCCAGGGGAGGCACGTGGGCCATGGTCACCAGAACATATAAATTCCATAATTTGTCTCCCATTTTCCAATTTTACAAAAAGGTCGTACTACGGTTGAGTGAACATGGTGAGGTCATCCAAACACAATAAAGGTTTATACCCCCAAAGATTGTTAGCAAACTCGGTCCAAGCCCAGCCTGTATCTATGACAGCCAAATTTACAATAGTACAGGTGAAGCACAAAGCATGTGTTCAAAAAAAGAAAATGTGAGCAGTTTATGTTTCAAGAACATTTTGCAAATTACATATATATCTCACATGAGAGTCAATACCAAGCAAGTAGTTGCGATTTCACCTGGGAGAAAAACTTATGTAATGTAAAGATTTAATCTTATTAGAACTGCAATGCAATTTAATCTTATTAGAACTGGGGGGGATATGAAGGTGTGATTGCGACATACATAGCCTCTCCCCTTCAGGTGTAGTGATTGCCGCGGAACCTCCTGGCC
>JGI24159J19872_10002315_pt1 | contig 22541 bp, 16 predicted proteins | sample Ectturendosymbi4_FD_19872 | JGI IMG/M metagenome (IMG submission 19872) | reverse complement strand
CGCAGAAGGCTGAAAAGATGCTTCTGAAGATAATAAATGAATGATTGTGCAACGTGCAACTTTTTCCAAAAGTCTGAATCCTCGAAATATTGATAAAAGCGTTTCGGATAACCGGATCCGTATCCGGTTCCCGTTTGAAAGCAGTTTTTGGATATCCTTATCCGGTTGCAAACTTACTATCCTGGCGGATATCCAACCAGCAAACCGGATAGTGATCATCTCTGGTAAATTCCAAGATGCTTGACAATTGTGGGGGCCTGAAGATGGCGCTGCATGTAAATAAAAATGGTTACTGCTGGATAGTTCCCATATGTAACAAGTCACTGTGATAGTCCCATCCGTCTGTCTCAGACTCTTGCTTCATGTAAAAACCGTACTTAACATTTTGTGCAAAATCTCAGGTATCCTAATTGTGTAGTTCAAACTTTTAACGTAAATGGAATGTACATGAAATTACAAAGACAATGATATAAAATATGTGTACGTACTTGCTCTGGAGAGCTGCTTGAAATTTGTTGGGAGCTCCCTTTTTTATGTTTCTGGGCAAAATATTCTGAGAGGATTTCTTTAATTTTGAAAATTGTTTCGCTTTGGAATGGCTTCTTTTTCAGCCTACGTCTTCTGTACTGATGGAATGTTGAATCCCTTTCGTTTGTGATAATGAAAACTAGTTTGTTTATACTGACTTGCGAAGAAAAAAATTTTCCCCGAACCTCACATCCCCCGAAAAATACGGCTGGGAAAAGTGCAGCTCACTTCACCCCTCAGGGATGCCAGATTGGCTCTTTTGGAGCCAAAAACCAGAAATTTGAGAAGCAGTTTTTGGCTACTGTTTGGCTCTTTTGCAACTTTTTCTTTCCACATATTTTTCTTGGAGAAAAATTGCGAGTGGTGCGTGGAACTTATCCCCGCCACCAGATCATAAAATTTTCAACTTTTATTCGATGACGTCATCGTGCTTATTCAAGCATGGTACAACTTTTTCGTAAACGGTCACACTCACAGATATGTTCTTTTCGTAACATTTCCGAAAATGATAACTTATTAGTCTTGTTCATGCTGTAACTAGGGGGCCAAAGCAAAGCCAACACTTAAAATGTTTTTGCCCCCTTGGAAAAATGTGTTGGACATGTTTAAAAAATTTACGCCCCTCCCAGAAAACTCTTTGCCCCCTCTGTTGTCCCAAGCTGGTTACGGCCTGCTTTTAATCAACTTATCAAGATGTAGACTGAACGCTCAGGACAGAGTTAGTTATTGCGAGTAGTGAAGCTGTCAGATACAAGAGGCTAGGAATTATTGTCAGGATTTATTTAATCAATGATGCTATTGTTTTAATTGTTGATACCAGACTTTGTCTGCCCAATGAAATACTCTTGAAAGTAATACAGCAGGAACAAGGTCCTTGGGAAGCATTAAATGTGCTGATGCGAAAGCTGTTTTGGGCCCCCTTTTATAAATTATAACTAATTAGGAACTTCACTAGCTTTGCAATATAATGAATGACTAGAAAATGATATATTTTAATTTTATTTGGTATTTTACATCATACACATTCACCAATGTTAGAGTATAACTAAATTTCAAAAGGTCTCACTCTCAGGCTAATCTCAAATAATCAAATGCACATACATAGGCTAAACACAGTTGCTTTACGTATTTCACATACATCAAAGTTAACATTAATTATAGTATGCTATAGTAATTGTCACTAGCAAAGCCAAGTTTAATACTTCTTTCTTTAAACCTGAAACAGTAATAGGATACAAAGAATTTTGTTACTCGCTTTTTCATGAATTATAACACTTTTTCAAAATTTTACTTGATTTACTATCGCGATGCCAATTCAGGGTTGCGGAGTGGCAAGGCATCAGAGGCTTTTTGGTGGAGTCGGATTCCAAACGACACTAGGGGTCGGAGTTGGATATTTTATCCGACTCAGGAAGTCCAATTGGATTGCTTTTACATCATATTCCTAAGTTGGGAATTCCTGTTGAATCGGTACAATTTCTTATAAAACTTTTCTTGAAACATAATTCTTGCTGTGTACCACGATTTCCACTGAGTGTTAGTTGCTGCAAAATTCTTGGTCGCCAAACTTCATTCACTTTATGTTAAGGAGTCGAAGTGGGAAATTTTGGAAAGGTCGGAGTTGGAGTCAGACATTTAACCTCCGACTCTAGAACCCTGGATGCCATACTTGAATGAAGGCTCATTAGCTTAGTCATAGTGGTGCAATCGAATTTTTGTAACCGGGATTTTCTTACTGATCAGAAATTCTCAATGGGGTTAAGATCTGGCGAGTTTCCAGTCCAATCTATCACGTTTAATTTTGCTTCCTGAAAATCTTCTTCACTTTTTCAGATGAAAGACATGGGACAATATCTTATTGGAATTTACTTCCACCATCAGGAAATGCTTTTCTCATATCTGGAATGGCTTTTTTCTCAATTAAATTACATCAGTGTTTTTGTATAAATTCATCATACCTTTAATTGACATACGTGAAGCTATTACTGAAAAACTGAAACTGCCTGAGAACATCTTTTTGGCTTCCATTAGTAGCTCACTGCAATGGGCAGGACTTAATTGTTCATGATCCCTGATTGTAATAAATCTGCTGTTCCCCTAAAAGAAAAAATGACTTTCATCTAAAAACAGCACTTTTTCCGATTTTCTACAGTCCAGTATTAAGGCCATTTTTGCACATTCTTAGCTTTTCTACCAGCCTTTGGTGGGCAGCGTCACACTGTACTTGAACTTCTGTAAACGCAGCATGCAAGAAGTCCTTCTGTAAATCAAACCTTGTCTTAGCATACCTTTTGCAATGGTTGTTTAGATGTAATTTCAGTGTTACGAAAGCGAAACAATGCAACTCTGCTTCCTAGGTATGACATTTGCCATTAAAAATCTAAGAAATTCCAACATGTACAACTCTCAACCAGGGGTGGGTATTAGACTTTAGGGCCCGAGTCAAAATAGCAGAAAGCTGCCCCAAAACATTGTACAGTTTGTCATATGTCATTTGCACAATATATGGCCTTGAAAAAGGATCTGTTGCCGCTATGTTAGTTCACGTTACATCAAACAAGGGCCGTTATATTTGACACATGCTACACAAAAATTTTACTTGCTGAAAGCAATTCAAATTTTTATTTTGTCTGGAAGTTTGCTTCTGCGTGAAAGCCCATTTCACACTGTAAATTGTTTGAAGTTATTTGATTTTACACTGTTCTTTATCTATGCATTAAAGTTGTTAAAGGCCCCCCTTTGGCATATATTTTTGCTTTGTTTTGAAAAACATATGACTTGCTGCAGAGTGTGTGGCTCCTGAGTGGTTCATCAGCTTTTAAACAAAACAATGCATGGCCAGTTTTTCATTGAAATTTGAGACCCCATCAATGAGAAGGGTGTGTCCTGTGAGAAACAGCAAGAGCATTTCTATCTAGCTGGAGATTGGTGTGTTTAGTAGCAAGGTTGCAAGTCACCACGCTCTTCCAAGTTTAATCGGTTCTTTTGCTTTAGGAATGCATTTGCATGACTAACACCAGATTCAAGCATATAGAAAATTGGAAATGCAACTAAAAACGGCTCAACAGCTGCACAAAATTTCAGGTATTTAATAGCGGTATTTACATTACATGGCACTGTCACGCAGGTTTTTGCATTTAAACAATGATTGAGCATCAAGATCCACATGCATATCAGTGAGTTCATCTTGCAACTGCGAATTAATATCTGCATTTTGCACATTAAAATCAAATAGTGTAACAATCCAATCTGGCACACACATCCTCTGTAGGTCTTTAATTTAAAGAGTACCTTCAAAGTCTTTACTTAAATTTTTAAGGTGCTTTGCGTATATCTCCAAATCACTGTCAACAATGCTTCCATCTTTTTCTAATTTAAGCAAGTCGGAGAACTAATTAAATTATTGTGTTCCAATTTTGAATAGACTTAATTTGGTTTGAAATCCTGTTTTGATTGTTTGAGCTTGAATAACAGCCATTTCGCTCATGCCGCATTGCGTCAAGTCTGGTTTGCCAAATTTATGATCAAATGCGATTTGGTCGGTGACAGCATGGACCCACAAATGGTGTGCCATCAGCAAAAGTTTGGGAACCAATGTTGTATGGTTTCTTTTGTTTAGGTTATAAAGATTGAGATTTGCTATGTTTTTCTCATGTATTGCTTGTACTAGCTAATCCAGTGTAAAAGTTTTTTCATTTTGAAAAAGTTATGAAAAATAATGTAGCTTTAAAAATGTTCTTGTTACATTGCTACTGTAACCCCCCTCAGCAGAAAGCTGGGGAATGAATATGACAAATGGACATTATCACCTGTACATGCCGTGTAGGCCTACAGATTTAGTATAAAGTGAATTATGTGTTGTGTTTGTTATCTGCTTTGACAAAGAAATTTTCATTTGCTAATAGTAATACTAAATGTTATGATTACACCATCATGGGCGTAGCCAAGGGGGCACTTGGATCCAGAACTTTTGCCAGAAAGTGGTCAATAGAAGAGCTTTGTGCTTGTGCAAGAGGCTTTACGTCCATGCAAGGGGGCTTAACATTGAAATTTGACAAAAGTTCCACTAATTTACAGTGTTTCGTATTTCAATTTGGGAGGGCTTAAAGCTTTGCTTGGGGGGCTAATCCCACCAAAGCTCTCTCCCCAGGGGACTGGCGATGAGACTGTTTGTGGACCATGTCACCATAGCTCATTTTCATTACTACAGTTGAGTGATCATGGTGACATCATTATCAAAACAAAAACAGTGTTTGGCTACTTATCTGTCATTTTGGCTCCTTTCGGAACAGTGTTTGGCTACTTTGGGTGAAAACAATCTGGCAACCCTGCTTCACCTTGGTCTTGTGCTAGTAGTGGTAACGTATTTTAATGGAATTTGTATTTGATTTATTTCGTGATGTTTTTTTATAATTGTTTAGCTTAGCCTATTCTTCCTTTCAAATGAAGTTGTGGTTGTGTTTCAGGTGATTATAGGCCTAGCCTTTAATGTTTCACTGGCCAGATTGTTGCAGTGATGAATGAAGCACGCTTAATTGAGGCTCTGGATACTACCTTGTTATTCCAAGAAATCAATCAACTTGTTGAAGAAAATGATAGCAGTTCAAGGTATTGCATTATTTTTAAAGTTTATCAGGAACACTTGAGTTAATAGTAATACCTTAAATGTTAAAGCAGTGTTTCTCAACCTTTTTGCTTACATGGCCCAGATAACTTCTGGTAAAATTGCATCCGGCCCACTACCTTGTTAAAATACGCTTTGCTTTTATACTCATAAACAAACATTATTCTAAAGTAGAAAATTTATTCTGTATGTAATTCAGTGGGAATCTTGCTGCTGAGCACAATCATTGTGTTCCTGTGCTGTAGTGATGAGATGTATTGGATAACTCCATTCAAACATATTTTGTCTTAACTCTGTGGTTCACTCAAACTGCGCTACTGTATATCTATATGGCTCACTAGTGGGCCATGACAAACACTGCCTTAAAGTCTTAGTGTTACTNTTAGTAGGCTAGGCTATAATAGTCAATACAGTGGAAACCGCTTAATACATCAACCTCGGGGCNAGCCGATTTGGATGTATGTAATAAGCGGTTGGCTGTAATAACCGGTTTTNCTAAAACTGCAGCTTAAAACAACCCCTAGGCGGTAAAAATACATCAATGTATTTTACTGTATTTATTCAGCACAGAAAAACTTGCGNAAGCCTACAATACAATACGTTGACAACAAATCTGTGTTCTTACGAACCACTTCACACTAATGCGATTATTTCGTTTATAATATGCCATTATTAGTGCAAAGTAAAGAACAATTTGCTTGTACGGACAATTGAAATTGGATGCTTTTTTTTTATTGAGCTTTTTATTGAAAATGAACCATAGTTTAAGCATTTTAACATTTTTTCATCAATACAGTGATGATGAAATTTATGGCACATATCCAGCATTGCTTAATAATGTGGAAAATGTTGGAGCTTCCAGAAAATGGTTGAAGGTATCACAAATTTGTTGTTTTTTCAGTTTTTATATCATAATGTTGTGAAGATGAAATGATTTTGTCCTATGTAGAATTGATTCATATCTGGCTAAGACCAGTTACACACACCATAGATTGTCAAAAAAATCTTAACATTCAGTGAGTATACATTAAACCAAGTTATTTGCTTGTCAATAAACAGGAATATGGCTTAAGACAAGTGAACTATTCATCATAGTTTTGTGCGTACTAATTCAAAAATGCGGTGAAACTGTGAGTCTTTTAAAGTTGTATAAGAAACAATATAAAATGTAACAACCAGTCCTAAATCCTTGACTGCATTTATGTTCGTTTCAGTTCAAAAGAATTAATGTTTTTCTTTGAAGTTTAGTGGTGTTCATTGCAAACATTTTGCTTTGCACTTCACTTGTTGTGATTAAGCATTTAATTTCATGATGCCTTCTTATAGAAATAAGTCTTTCCTTTCAGCTGTGACAAGTTAGTGCTGCTGGATTTACAAACTTTGTAGAATATAATGTTTTAGGAGCCATTAGTACGATTTTTCTTTTTGAGTACATCAGTGTATTGAGTAATATATTCATTTTCTTAATTATTGCATTAATGTCCAGCTGTTGATTTTATGTAAGTTTTGAGGTTAGGAGTGCGGAAACAATTTTTAAAAATAGGTGATGAACACAGACCTGTCGTTGTGTTAACAGTTGTCTGATGCATGCAATATAATGGGTGGTGCCTTAATTGTATAGTGTGTTTCCTTTACTGAGTTCCCTTCAGTGGTTTTCTTGATTTCGCATAAATAGCATGATATACAACATTAGAATCAGCTTGCTTCACCAAACGATGTTGTCACAAGATGACATGAGCCCTTGTGTGTACTAGTGTGGAAAATTAGTTTGATTGAAATCAGTGTGAGTGAATCATAAGGATTTTCTTAGTGTTTAATATTTACATGCTTAATTTATTAATACAAGTTCAAGAAATTAAGTTAAATCCTATTTCTAATAATGTTCTGGTAGGAACAGGATTTCATGAAAAATCAATGAAAAAGGATCAGCAACAAGTCTCCACAAGGGTGATGCAGTAAAATCTAATCACAAAGTGTTTTACTGTTTTACTAAGAAATTGATTTCACATGGTTTACGCATCTTCAGCCCTGTAAATTGCAAGCAAAAAATTAGGGGAAAGTGATGAAAAACATAAAGCAAGATTTAGAGAAAGCATGCGAACTATAGTTTCATACACACGGTATGACCATAATGCTGGTATATTCTAACCGAAGGCAACACAAGTGACACAACAGTTAACTTCAAACAACATGAAAATGACCCTGGAACTCAACAATGTTTCAACACATGTGGGCTACTCAGCTAAGATACGCTGGCTGCTGCTACTGGGCTGTGAATTACATAACCTCTTTTATTGTTTAAACATCTGTGGTTCAAACAGTTACATTTTTCTCTTGTTTCAGCACATTGCACAGCAAACCTAGTGCCTTCAATTCTCAAAAAAGGTTCATTTGCATAAAGTCATAAGTGTTAGTGATGGGACGATACCAGATTTTCAAGCAAGTATCAAATACAAATCAATACCACAGTCAAAATCCCATTTCAATATGAATTTCAAATACAAATACTATTGACATGGACCTGAAGCACAGCGGATGCTTTGAGATGAACACAACATTGTCGGCCACTGAGTAAATGCCTGATGTTTGTGCTCATGCACTGAATTAAGCACTCTCGTGTATTAATGCCACACCAACTTGCAAGGCATCACCTGTTGTTGGCATGTATTGTCAGCTTACCAAAATGTGTACAACTGTACATGTGGATATACTGTAAAATGACTAGAAAGAAAACACATTTGGGGCATTAGTGGGAAGCTGTCGAAGTTTGGCATTGAAAATCAGACAAAAATATTTCGATATCAACACCAAGCATTCATCCCATCAGTAGTAAGTGTGGTATATGATTCATTGTAAATCTTCAACTTCAGTTTATCTTGCCTAAAACCAAGATATGGGCAAGTGTGCAAAGCAGGGTAATTTAAATGTTGGAATGTATTTCTGAAATGTGCAGCTGAGAATGCTGCTTCTTACACAAACAGGACTCATAAGTATCGAAAACAGCAATTACTTTTTGTGAGTAGCTGTCAAACTTGATGTATCTTACAAGATGTAGTTTATGTTTGCGCAAACATATAATATTGTTCAGTGGACTATATTTTCATATCTTGCAGTCTGTTTTGTACAGGAGGGTCATAATTAGGGACTTATCAGCGAAGTAACAGCTAAGGCCAAAATGCTATATTGATAACCATTACTTTTTGTCACGTGCACTCTTTTCAAATTTTTTGATAGTGCAGTGATTTCCATTTTACTGTTATCATGAAAATTGAAGCAGCTCAAATGCTTTAGAGAGGAAAGACGCCAGAAAGACTTTGACTCTGCATAAGAAAGTTGATTTTTTTAAATACTTTAGAAACATTTCTGGCTTTATGATCGTGTATGGATCCACCATCTTTTTGCAGATACTTGTACCATATCTTGAAATGTTCAAATGTCAACTGTTTGCTATATTGGTTTGCTTATGTTAAAATCAATTAAACAATGTTGTATGTTGCTAACTTTTACGGTGTAACTGTTTACTTGATGCATGTACACTTGTTCAATGTTTTAAGGACTTGCTCTTGGAACTTTCATCTGATTCTGATTCAGAGGACAACCTTGATTTTGATTTGTACCTGCATCAAACATGTCAACTGCACAGAAATCGCATTGTAGAGGACAGTTCCTTGTCAAAGTACATGCACTACAGGTCAATAGTTAGCATTGTATGGCTGAGAGTGTTGCACCATGATTTGTGTCATTGGTGGTGGTAGCAGTTAACAGAGCATTGGGACATGGCATGAATTTGATATTCTTTTTTAATTTGCGTGGCTGTTGAAAAGGCCATTCTGAACAAGAAAAGTGATAATGTTTTCTGAACAAGAAAAGTGATAATGGCATGCAAATCCTAGTTTCCATTTTTTCAATAACAATTTTTCAGTTAACATATGAATGCTCAGATTGAGCATCACTATGTTTCTTAAGCTCCTTTGAATAGCAGACCTCTGTTCTAGCATTAATATTTTTCATAATTTTAGACACTTCCTGTTACAAGATGATTCCATGTGTGATTCTACTGAAAAGGAGCATGTTCTTGTGTAAATTGCTTAGTAGTGTGCAATTATTTGGCCATTGCTGCATACTTTACATAAGGCATAATTGCGAACACTTAGAGAACTAATATATCCATTACCTCTGCTCTATGTTATATCATTCACATGCTTTTCCTTCGGGGAAAGTCACAGGGGCAGCAAGTCTAGGAGGACTTGAAATACCTCACAGATTTCAGCAACCTCTGATAGTTCTGCTGGCTCAAACAAGGTCGGAGATGTAATCATGCCACCTGGTCCTTGCTAGACCTCTGGGCTGCTTTCCCATAGATGCAACCAACATGACTTGCCTTGCCAATCTTTCCTGTAACGTTCTGGTCATGTGGCCAAATGAATGTAGATGAGATCTCACTATTCGTAGGAAAAGTGGCTCAACATTCAGGGTTTTTACAAATTTCACAGCTGCCCACTTTCTTGTGAAGTGTCAAACCATGAACTCTTCACAAAAATTCCATCTCTGCCACTTGTACTTGCGATAACACTCTTTTACTCATTACCCAAGATTCATGACCATAGGTGAGGATTGGAACAAAGATCGATTTAAAACTTGACAGCTTTGCGGTGTTGGAAAGCTTCCATTTTGTGACCGCAGGATGATAAAGCTCACGCAGAACTGCGTTTGCTTTACCAGTTGACACGTGTCAAGCTTCTTTTTCTGGCTTTCATCACTCGTGAATACCATCCCAATGAACTTGAACTTCATGACCTGCTGCAATGTATTTCCACTTACTTGCAGTGCTCACTGCCTTGGATTTCTGGAGAGACATAATACGTGTATATTATAGATGATACTTAATGTAGAAATCGGAATTTTTCAAGCTTGACTATATGTTGTAGGCAAGATCATCGCTGAAAAATATATTAATTTGACTTTTTTGCATTACGATATGTTACAAACGTTTAGACGAAATCCTGTTCTGGGTGCACATGTGTCCACTGCTGTGTATCCGTGCATATATATTGTGAGATGTTAATAACTTTATATTAAAAGCTAAACGAGAGGTTTCGCTATTTGCTATACTACAAAGTTTTTTGAAAGTTGTTGCTGTTATTCAGTTCAGATCTTATCACTGGTGAAAACAAGTGGGTGTTATCACAAGAGGCTCTTGCCAGAAAGGAACCAGCAAAGAAATCGGGTGGGTTTTCCGGTGCTGATGTGTCAAGTTAATGCTGAAGTATACTGTATGAAGATGCGAATGTGCTTTGAAAAAGGTTCTGGCATTCACTAAAGTACAAAAAACTCCAGATATGATTTTGGGTCCCCGGGATTAAATTGTGTTGCAGACGTAAAACTGGTGTCTCTGCAACGTTTAGGTTTGTCTGTTTTTTAATGTCTAAAGTTTTTGTCATACTATTTCTTTCATGCATTTTGAGCAGTCAAATTTTGCTGTTTTTAGGTTCGAAGAAGAGCCGCAAATTAAAGTCTTTGAAGAAAAGTTCGGATTTGTTGGACGATGCTAGAAAAGCTGATGAAACAACTATGGCCTCGGAGCAGTCGCTTTCATGCACACTGACAGACTCCGACGCCTCCCACTGTTTAAATCAAAAAAAAAGTAAAGCGAAAAGTTCCAACGTGTCTGTTATTCGTAAAAAACTGTGGAAAAGCATTGCAAGAAAAGAAATACCGAAGGTGGGCGTGTGTGGGTTGTCGTATCAGGAAATCATGCACTGGCTGTCACGGATTACGTTGCATTGCATAATGTTTTGCTGAGCCACAGATCACTTCTGTTGTTTAATTTTTTGTCGTGGCACATTGCTGCTGTTGCTGGACGAAACATTCTTTGAAAAAGTGATTTGAGGGAGAGTGAAGTGATCCGACGATGAAGCTGATCGTGGGCAGCAAACAGGACAACTGTTACGGCGAAAAACAGTTGTTTGAATTTGCGGAAACATTGAAAAAATTACTTCATGTTTTTTTGGCACTGGGCTAGGACTTTCATTGGCGGACTGCTCCAGTAGGTATATACTTGTTAGTAGTGGTTTCAACACCACTCCGTGTCTTATCTGTGAAAACTGCTCGCCCACCTTCCCCACGAAAGAAATGTGATCAGACTCACTCTCGTCACGTGATCAGGATCACATGCACAAGAACTGTGCCATTGTCTCTCACGTGAATAAAAAACAAACTTGCGACCTGCATGTCTCGACGTTCAGGTCCTAGACAGTGGGGACTTCCCGATTGTCTGAAGCATATCAGAGATGAATATGGACTTGGATTTGAATCCCGTCACATTTTGGTATTTCGATGGACTTGGATTAAAAATAATTTCTTCTAAACCGGATTTAAATTTGAAAAAGCACAAATCCGTTCATCTCTGAAGCACATGCGAGTAAAGTACCTCCCGTTAAGTTTCTTATCCGGCCGTTGAACTTGTGCAAAAGTATGTTAAAGAAGCCAATTCATATTTTCACGTCCGACTGCATGATCGCTTTGCTAACTTAAAACGCCAACTGCATTGAACAGAACAGCAACTGACGGACATAGTTTTCATAACAAACAAACAGAGCGTCATGTGAACATTACAATTTAAGAAACTCAATGTAGACGCGATGGTAGACTACTCCATTTCCGCATTCTTTTAAGACAAGCATCGGGCGTCGACTTAACGGATGCATATAAGTTGAAGTTGAAATTTGACATTTGTCAGTAACAATCGTGTTTTTATTTCAAGTTTGAATAGTTGTTGTAAAGACATGTACAAGAAAATACGATTTGTTAAACCAGTCCATATCAACCAAGTACATCCACCTGTTCTCTCGAAGTTTATTTCATTAGAAGTTGGTTGCATATTTGCAAAGGTTTTCATACCTTACAACGTAGCCTAATGGCAAAGTGTTGTGATTATTGCGTATAGACAACTAGCAATATGTTGACATTGATAATATCGTAGATTTCTACTGATATAGGATCGTTAAAAACATCAGCCAATACTACCAATACATGGTAAGAGATATTCAAGAAAGTTTACTGTGAAAGACCAAGGCATTGCTGAAACTTTGTAGGAATGTTGGTATGACTCTTGATTTTCTTGAATATAGTCAAATAATGTTTTTTGCTTATTCGCTTCACTTGCTTCTACATGGTAAGAGATATTCAAGAAAGTTTACGGTGAAAGACCAAGGCATTGCTGAAACTTTGTAGGAATATTGGTATGACTCTTGATTTTCTTGAATATAGTCAAATAATGTTTTTTGTTTTTCGTGCCATTTGCTCTCGACAATAATGCGTTTGCCTCTAGTGGCTCTCGTCTCAGTTGATGTGTCGAATTTATCTTTGGTTATTTTTTTCATTTCTAGGCGTGCAGACAAAGGTATCAAAACAAATCTACCAAAGCGGTTCTTCTCAAAAAGGTGCGTCCTGTGAACCATTTCATAGAAACCTTGTCATTCATAACGACTGGCAAATTGTTTGCAGGTTGCGAAGGACTTTGTAAATTGTTTGCAGGTTGCTAAGGTCTTTGCAAATTGTTTGCAGGTTGCCAAGGACGCTCAAAAGAAAGTGAGAAGCAGAGCGTTGGAGTCTCGGCAGCGATCGAAGCGCGAATCGATCGTCAGCGGAGCGAGACGGATGACGCGGGAGGCCCAGCTTTTCTGGAAGAAATACAGTCGCGTTGAAAAAACGCAGCGAAGGAAGGCGGAGAAGCAGGCGCTTGTGCAACGTAAACTGGACGACGAGATTCGCGAGGTTTGGGCGAGCACCGGTAGTTGAGCTTTTCAAACAATATCCTGGCTCCGAACCTTCTTAAATGGCTTGCCCAGTCGTTAATAATTTTTTTTACTAAGAGGGCCAGATTTGGTCGCGGGGTGGCGCCCGTGCGCCAGCATTTCCTTCCAAAAATTTCAAGGTTAACATAGTTCGGGCATTCCGCTTAGAGTTATGGGTTGACTCCTTTGCGACAGACACAACACAGTCTGAAACTTAAACCGCGGGCCATGTGAAGTGTCCTCGCGGGCCGCACTTAGAACATCACTGGTCTGGACCAATATACAAACAGTGCAACAGCTGTACTTCAAATACTTGGTAGCCTAGGGTTGTCTTTGTTCGTCTTGCCAGCAATAACTTTGTGCTCCACTCTTTCCAGTTGAGATGTTTGTGTTTGCAACCTGAAGGACGTGTCTGTTTCGTCACAGCAGCATGAAGTTGACGTTTACAATTACGCTGCGCTCTGGGGATTGTTTTCAAAGCTTTTCGCAGACATTTTTTTCTGCCAAAATGTTGCCTTCGCAATTTTTATTTGTTACAGGCTCATCGGCAAAGAAGAAAATTGAACTTTTTGATCACGCAAACAGAATTGTATGCCCATTTTATGAACGGGAAGTTAAAAGCTGAGAAGCTGAAAGGTATGATATGAAAGATGCTGAGAGATCATCTGGTTGTACAGTTTTATTTAACTTTTTGTAAAAGAATCAACTCTTCATGGTTACATTTTTTTGAAAGGAGAAGTGGACGAAGAGGAGAAAAGGATTCTACTTCAACTGGACCAAGACAAAGAACAAAGTACTGCCTTAAAAATGCTCGGTGAAACGGAAGGTTAGAAGGTTGTGTTTATTTGGTGTGGCTTGAGTTTTTACGTAGATTTAATGTTTTTTTCTTCCAACGTTTGCCCGCTTTGCAAACCTGCAGCATTAAAGCACCAGGCTTCCGTGCAATAAATAACTGCTGGGAGCTGTCACTGGCGAAAGGAAGCCATCTTGTCAATCTAATGTTGAAGTCCACTACTAACTCTTATTGCATGCGATGCAGCGGATTTATTTAACGACAATTGGCGGCAGACCGAAGCCGGAATAATGCTTTATTATGCTTTTTGCCGAGGCGGTTGAGGTGAACGCTCTTGCCCAAGTGCGGCGGATCACTCAGTGGCCGTGGATCGAACACCCAACCTTCCAATTGGGAAGTGGACACTCTACCACTGACTTAATCGCCTTATCAACTGCTAGAGGTTTGCCCTGGACGCATGGGCAATCTCAGATGGTTTGGTTGCTCCCTTCGAAGTTTGTCTTTAAATCCAGCAACAGCTTTTCGTGTTTCCGGCCCAGCCGTGTTTCTTTTCAGAAAGTATGTTTTGCCGTCTTTCCCCAAACAAGCACCACAGCAATGTTTCAAACAGCGTAACAATTCACAACGCGACATCTTTTATAGTTTCGCCTGGGATGGTTGTTTGTCTTCCTCAGTCATGTAAAGAACAATCGATCGCTCCACGCTTTGAGGACTAAGGTTGTCACTGGTTGGTGGAAGCGTAGTTGACGCACAGTAAGTCAGAACACAACATGCCCACACTGCGATGTGCCGAAGCAAACAGTTGGCCTCCTTGTTCTGACCTGTCCCTTCACTCACATACGTGGTGGCTACCACACGATCCAAGAATGTCAAAACCTTTCAAAAATGGCTGACATGTAGCAACGTAAATGTCTCAGGATGTCATACGGTGCTGCTGCTACTGACGCGCAGGTACCGGCTTACGTTGTACGTAGCAAAACTATCCGAGGACGTGAAACCGTACGCTCTGCTGATACTTGCATTCGGCTTATTGAAGTCTTCCTGTCGAATACGTAAATACTTTGCAGATTAGTCATGCCCAATTGTTCAGACCGAAGCTTTGATAATGTGTATTTTACTTGATCCTTTTTCAGACGAATTCACCCAAGAAAGTGCACTGAGTCATGCCCAGGCAGCATTTCTTCTCCACCAAAACAAGATGGACGCCTTCTCCAATGAAACCAGCGACGGTGGGTGATGGACTTGGGCTTTTGAGCGTGGATTTCGCTTCTGACCTTTGACCTTTCCCTTCTCTTCGCAGAAAACGTCGATCACTTGACACTTCCTCAACCGTCAATGCTGGCTGGGAAACTGACAGCCTATCAGTTGCAAGGGGTCAACTGGCTGCTTGGCCTCTACATGCATGGCCTGAATGGTATACTCGCTGACGATATGGGCCTGGGGAAGACGGTGCAGACCATTGCGTTTTTTGCCCACCTTGCCGAGGTGTGGTTGATATAATATGATCCTCTTGCATCGTTCGGAAGTTCTTCCATTTTAAATGTACCCTGTTGGTTTCGCAGCGGGTCAAAATATGGGGTCCCTTTCTGGTGGTCGCCCCCGCCTCGACCCTCAACAACTGGCATCAGGAATTCAGGAGATTCTTGCCTTCTTTCAAAGTTTTACCGTATTGGGGAAATATCAGCGAGAGAAAGATACTGAGAATGTTCTGGAACCAGGCAAGTGGCTTTTGAGGACGCATGGGTTCGAATCAAGAGTTGCTGCTTTATTTCCTACCTATCGTCTGCACAGAAACCTGAAGCCATGCACGACAAGTCGGCACCTTTCCACGTGCTGGTCACAAGCTACCAGCTGGTGGTATCCGATGTGCGCTACTTTCAACGGATACAGTGGCAGTACATGGTGTTGGATGAGGCGCACGCCCTTAAAAGCACCAGCAGGTGGATCCCGTTTCGTATGCATGTTGTCCGATTGTGGAGTTTGTCGTTAGTGATTGACAGAACGCCATGCAGAAGGTGGGCACTGTTGAGAGCCGTTTTCTTTCTTTCGTCAGCATTCGTTGGAGGACGTTGCTCGATTTCAACTGCAGGAACAGACTACTGTTGACCGGCACACCCATTCAAAACACCATGGCTGAGGTTGGTGCACTTGTTTTTGGGCAAGAACATGCCCTTTTTCATGTTCGTNGAAAAACTACTCGTGTATGGAAACTTTTTAGGAAGTTGAGATGTTATCAGAAAAGCACCAGGNCGATTCAGGAAAGATTCAAGTTGTGGGAGGNACCGAGTGGTGTCGCTGTTTGCAGACATCCTCCGATAAACGCTTTGGAGCGTTTTGTTGGACTTGGGGAAAGCTGAGAATGGAATGAATTTAATTTGTATTGTGAAGCTATGGTTGTCTTATACGCCTCAGCTATCTCAACACCTCTGCAGATAAATAATTAATCAAAACTGTTGTGCCGTTGTTAGGTTTACATCTTGGTCAAGTTTATCCTTTGTACCTTGATTGTAAGAAGAAAGGGTAGCGTTAGTGTATTTGTGCGCGTGTGTAGGAGCGGTGTGCTTGAGTTAGATATGCTCGTCCGCTTATTGGTGATGAGCGGTTGTTCGGTGCGCTCCGGATCTTTTCGTAGTGCTCGTTCGGAGCACTCCGGATCTCTTCGGATATTCCGAAGCGTCAGTGACTAATTGTGATTTTTGTGTTGACTGCGTACAGCACGTACATAACTAGGTCTTATCTAATGCTCCATCTGGCTTTGCAGCTGTGGGCGCTCCTCCACTTCATCATGCCGACTTTATTTGACAGCCATTCTGAGTTCAACGAATGGTTCTCAAAAGATATCGAATATCACGCGGAAAATAAATCGAACATTGATGAGAGTAAGTGCCTGACGTTTCTTTCAGCTCAGCCTTTCGTCACACGAAACAGATCAGCTTTTTCCTAAATAAGCTTAATTCATAAATATCTCCGCAAGCAGCGCTGTTACTCCAGTGTTGCGCTCAACTTACGTTGCTCAAGTGTTGGGCATAACTTTTACAAGCCACCCGCTCCATTTGAAGTCAGTCGATCCACGGAGCTTGGATCTACCTTGGTAATGGGGGTGGATATCATGACGTGAATAGTGGTGACGCATTGGTTAAACTTGAATGTTGCTCTTTTGTGGGACGTTCTTCGGTTCCGTTCCTTTCGTCAAATTATTTGATTAGTTGCGGATTAATCCGAGCAAGTCGCACGTTTCGTGTTTCTTGGGTAAAGTTTTTCGATAAGAACATCAAAGATTTCTGTTGTCGGCTATTTCTTTCTCCCTCGATCGAATGCATCGCACGCTGATATAAATTACTGGCGGGTTTAAGACCTGGTTCAACTATGCCTTAGTGACACAAAGAGGAACCGTATGAAAATAACAGACTAGTGAAGTTTTTAGTGGACCGACCTGTTGCGTGTCCATGATTTGCTGCCAACCACTTGCAGAGCATCTTTCTCGGCTACACATGATATTGAAGCCGTTCATGTTGCGGCGACTGAAAAGCGAAGTCGAACACGAGTTGACAGAGAAGATAGAGATCAGGGTGCTGTGCCAGCTCGCACCCAGACAGCGCTCCCTCTACGACTCGCTGCAAAAGAACATCACCGTTGAAGACTTGCTGCAGTAAATACTGATGTTGGCCTTGTTCTGTCTTTTTTGTGTTTGATTTTGAGGTTTGGTGAGGCGCGACTATCAATGACTGACACCAAAGTGAGTGCGGTGCGTATGAAAAAGTTTAAGAATATCTGATGCAGCCTGTTTGATTGTATCCTGTAATCTTTTGCATTGGTCTGTGTTGTCGTTCAGACCCCTTACAGTGGCAACATACATGCACAGCATGTATCTTAGGTTGGGTAGCGTTGTTCCCAGACTGATGGTAATGTGCAACGGCATGTACCGTTGCTGAAAGCTGATAGGAGTATCAATCCACCAATCATAGCATTGTGACATACCGATCGTGCTACAAATGTTTCAAAATGCTTCTGATTCACATGCTGCCTGTTACGTCAGATCGAGCAACGTGACGTCATCATCGAACAACAATTCAAATGTTTTGATGAACCTTGTCATGCAGTTTCGAAAGGTTGGTTGCGTCAAACAACGGTAGAAGTAGTTCTCATGCCTTGCTTTGTTTTCGGAAGACATTTCCGTTGGTCACTTGTGCTAGTTCTAAAAATAATACGAAATANTAATTAATGTATTTGAATAAGAGCTGATGACGTCTACTGCACTTGGCGAAATATATACTCTGTAAGATCTTAGTGTCTGATTCTGTGCTGAGAAAGGCTTCGTTTCGATAGACAGTGTACTAAAAATGTTTCTTAATTTTGTCTGGAGTTTGAAAGATTAGCAGAAATGATTGTGATTTGCGTTTTGCCAACTTCACAGTCCGTCTCTTTCTTGACTAACAGATGTGCAACCACCCCGACCTCTTCCAGTCGCACGACGCATACTCGCCGCTACATTTCTGCCTCCCCACCTACCAGCTGCCAAAACTCATCTATCACTCGTTCCTGAACCGACCTTTCTGCCGTCGCAACAAATCTCTTCTGTATTCTGACTACTGCATTCACTCCCCGAGCTACGTCCACAGGTACTCGGGTGTGTGCATGCAGGAAGTGATGCGTGATGCGTTGCACGTTCGGTGACGGGTGGTTTGTGACAAGGCGACTTGTTTCTGGCGTTTGCATTTCTTTTGTAAGCGTTGCACTGTCGTTATGGAAAAATAAAAATGGAAGTACAAAAGTAAACTATTAATCTCAACCAGTTGACGCGGTTTCATGCTGACCAAGACCAACCGTTGTTAAATATCTTTCATTGTTACGCAGTTGTTTCATCGCAGATCAATAATCGATGACGGGTCGTTCTCGTTCCTTGCTCTCCTCGGAATAAGTGTCGGTGAATACTGGAAGATTTTCACTGGTGAAGCTTCTTCGAGGTTAGCGCCGCCACAGGAAACAACACTTTGTTTTGTGCGAGAAACACTGCTTGGCATCTTTTAGTTCGACACATGCGCGGCGGTGTAATTTGCCATGTGGTCCAGCCTTGCGTAAGCACACAGGGTAGTCGTTCTGCCACTGAAAGCCCTGTCTCCCCCTTCCTCTTGTCAACCCCCCAAACAGTTTGAAACCCAAACCGGTCTTTGTCCAACGTTTTCGGTCGAAAAACCCACTTTATTCGGCTGTTTACCCAAAACACGGTTGAATTATGATTTTGCAAAAAACAGTTATTGGGGTTGTTTTTGCGATTGGCCGACGCATGCTCTTGATGTACGAGAATAATATTCCTCTGTATCGCTAGAAACATATTATCAGAAACAAGCAACTTCCTTTGCCACCGTCTTGATGATGGAAAACATGGATGACTTAAATATCGCGTTTCAACCGCGAAAGGAATGAAATGCGTAAAACTGTTGCAAAAGTTTCAATTAAAGCACGGTGACTGTGTTGCGATATATGAGGATTATGATCTGNCGTATGCTGCTAACTCACCGCTAAGAAAGTTCGGAATCATCACCACCATAGCGCACAGCCACTGGTTTGGATGGTTACATTATGTTGTTCATAGGTGTAGGGGAGCAGGCAAANTCTTGGGGGTGCGAAAGATTTTNCCCGAATTTCGCCAAACTTACACGAAAAGTTTTCCGGTTTTCGAGCAAATCTCTGTGCGAATATTTCCTCCCACACATACCATGAACGCTTTTAGGGATAGCATCCGGGAAAAANGTCTCCATGTGATTCTCCACACGTTGGGCGCGAGCTTTTCAAAATCANACAACGTTGGGCACCATTTCTGCCCGCATTTTCAGGTAGTTTCGCCAGATTTTCAGGTATTGGCGAATATTTTTGTAGATTTTGCACGGATTTTCGATAAATCAAAACTTTTGGGTGTGTGCTTGCACCCTCCTGCTCCCCCGCCTCCTACACCACTGATGTTGTTGACACCATTTTCAGAACGGAATATGCAAAATCGCTGACGAAGAAGTTGCAAAGGATGGTTTTATTTCAACTGTGGAAAAATCCAAGGCTCCACTGTGGGGAATTCATGAAAGGGATACTAACTGTTGAGGCAGACGAAACGGACAGTGATCGTATAAAGGCATCCAGAACTGTTGTTGTTTCCCCGAACACTTGTGACGTCCTTTCAAACGTCACTTCGACGTCACACTGCCTCTTCAACCTTATTTTGTGGAATTCATCTCCGTACTTTTACCGGCACGTGGATTTTTCTGTCACTTACCTGACCCGCTCAGACCACCTCCACTCAACACCCTCTTGTTCGGGGAGCAACGCAGGGCTCGCCAACAAGACCATTGATTTGCAAACTCAGGTACGTGTTGAGTCCTGTCCTTGTTGTGTTGCCACTCAAACACTTTCAAGTGATCTTTGCACTTCGGCAGAGTTTGGACGAGATGTTCCAACACCGGCTCATAACAAGTCGCGTGCATTGTTGGCCTTCGCCACTCCCCAAGCTCTTCCGGAACCTCGTCATTCCAAAGGTGAGACTGGAGTGCTTCGTTAACTCGATTCCGAATCCATTATGATGATAACGAACTCGCTTCGCGAACAGTCATTAATCTGAAGTGGCTGATTCAGTTTGGTTAAAAGAACCTATACCGATGCTTTTTATTTAATCGAAGCTATTTTTATATATTTTTTTATTTCGATAAATTTTTGTGCAATTGAATTGATTTCCAACTCTTAGGTTTGTGTAAAACAACCTTTTTCATCAATTTCGATTGGTCAATATGGGTTTCGCGATTAACACCACCCACGCCCCCGTCCAAAGTTAGATCTTCCTTGTTTATTGTTGAAGGTTTACAGTTCCTTCCCTACGATCTACTGCAATGACCGGCACGCCGGGCACAGGATGAGAGCGACTGGGCCAGACCAGGAAATCCGTCGATACCTGAGCTTCACACCTGTATCCATCCCAGGTGACGGTGGTTGCGTTTGATTGGCTGATGCAGTGAGGCGTGTCGGCATGAAGCCTGCTTGTAACTGTGCACAGAGAAACACTACCCGTTGTTTGTTACACGTTGACTAAAGTGTAAACTGCCATCACCACGATGCATTCAGCCTTCCGTGGGGGTCAAAGTACAGAACCCATCTTTTTTTTTACGTGTTGGTACCTTGGCGAGAGCGATCTGTGTGATTTCAACATGCGAACGCGCAGAGAAACACTGCCCGTTATTTATTCAGATATTATGCCGTGAAAATTATTTGAAATATCTGTACAAGGTCAGCTCTCGCTTCAACAAAGCCGTGTTTTCCATTCCAGCGAATGAACTTTTGCTTTCCGAGCTGTGGACAAACAAAACAGTCAATGGCCGACGGCTTACTGCTCGCATGAGCTTTGAAAAGGAGGAGGGTTGATGTAACCGCTTGTTTATTTTTTCCAAACTCCAGACAGGGAGCGTTTGGTCACTGACAGTGGAAAGCTTCGGGCCCTAGACATGCTGCTCAAACGACTGAAGGAAGGCCAGCATCGAGTGTTGATCTATTCGCAAATGACCAAAATGATCGACATTCTGGAGGTTTGTTCTGAGCCACGTCAGTTTTTCACTGCGCTTTTCAAAGGATAACCCCATAAATTTGCTCTGAATATTTCGTCTTTGATGCGTCCAATTGAGTTTCGTTTAACGCTGTTGTCAGTGTGCTTTGGCTGAGCAAATTGCCAGGAAATGACGTAATTTCAATGAGCGTTCACACGATTGGTGCTGGGCATTGAAGCGTGTCGATCCCGACGAATGCTTTTTCAGGAGTACATGGTGATGCGACGTCACAAATACGTCAGATTGGACGGGTCGTCTCGGATCTCATCGCGCAGAGACACAGTTGCCGGTTTCCAGTCATCCGATGACATCTTCGTCTTCCTCCTGAGCACCAGGGCTGGAGGACTCGGCATCAACCTGACAGCTGCTGACACTGTAGGTCGTGTGTTGATGCACCGGTCTTTGCAGAGTGTGCTTGTAATCATTCTGTAGTGTGTGCTTGTAATCATTCTGTAGTGTGTGCTTGTAATCATTATGTGGTGTGTGCTTGTAATCATTCTGTAGTGTGAACTTGCAATCAATCTGTGGTGTGTGCTTGTAATCAATCTGTAGTGTGTGCTTGTAATCATTATGTGGTGTGTGCTCGTAATCATTCTGTAGTGTGTGCTTGTAATCATTCTGTAGGGTGTGCGTGCAGTCAATCTGTAATGTGTGCTTGCAATGAATCCATAGTGTGTGCTTGTAATCAGTCTGTAGTGTGTGCTTGCAATCATTCTGTAGTGTGTGCTTGTAATCAATCTGTGGTGTGTGCTTGCAGTCAATCTGTGGTATGTGCTTGCAGTCAATCTGTGGTGTGTGCTTGCAATCAATCTGCGGTGTGTGCTTGCAGTCAATCTGTAGTGTATGCTTGCAATCATTCTGTAGTGTGTGCTTGCAGTCAATCTGTAGTGTGTGCTTGTAATCAATCTGTAGTGTGTGCTTGTAATCAATCTGTAGTTNGTGCTTGCGGTTAATCTGTAGTGTGTGCTTGCAATCAATCTGTAGTGTGTACTTGCAATCAATCTGTAGTGTGTACTTGCAATCATTCTGTAGTGTGTGCTTGCAGTCAATCTGTAGTATGTGCATGCAGTCAATCTGTAGTGTGTGCTTGTAATCATCTTGTAGTGTGTGCTTGTAATCATTCTGTAGTGTGTGCTTGTAATCATTCTGTAGTGTGGGCTTGTAATCAATCTGTAGTGTGTGCTTGCAGTCATTCTGTAGTGTATGCTTGTAATCATATT
>JGI24159J19872_10002313_pt1 | contig 22544 bp, 10 predicted proteins | sample Ectturendosymbi4_FD_19872 | JGI IMG/M metagenome (IMG submission 19872) | reverse complement strand
CGAAATAAAGTGTTTTTTACTGCAGGCGAACACTGATCGAATGTGCCTCGAAGATTAGTTGCTGCACAGTATAGTGATCTCACTTGTCTCTGAATATCATCGTCATCCTTCAGTGAGGCATTTAGCAACACCAAGGTATTTCACTTGGTCAAAAAATAGTGCACGTTCACTGTACACGGTCAAAAAATAGTGCACGTGCACTGTTCAAAAAATTTTACACGTTTTTTTTTCCAGAAAAACGTTTGATGGAGCAGGTTGTTTATAATTTTTGGGGTGGAAAGAACACCGGTTGAACGCTAATACTATTTTCTAAAATCATCATATGCTTATTGGTGAACATTTTTGGTTATTTTCCTCACCTTTTTTGCTATAAGTAATTTTAGGGGTACATGCTCATCAATCGAAATGCCGAGGGGGTACATAGACAGAGAAAGTTGGGGAACTCCTGGGTTAAAGTAACGGTTACTCGTTGCGGCCACAAAAAATAAGTCGATTTTGCGAGATTGAGGAACCACTTTTGCTTGCATTTTCAAACATACCCTAATAATTATTTATTTGTTTGTTTGCGTGTTTGATTCAGATTCATGATCCATACCAGTTAATCAATGATCAAAGTAGTCTACCGGCTGCTTGGACCAACTCAGAGAAATCTGAAATTCAATTTATGTTTGTGGACGGCGCCTTTGGCAAATATGCTTCATCCTGTAACTGATTTGAGACCGACTCACGCTTGAAGTGCCCGCATCTCACACGCCTGTCACACGAATGTAGACCGTAGGATAAGCACCGGGAATCGAGCGGTTTGTTTTTGGCAGCGTCAATAAAATTTCCAACTGCTTCTTTCTCCATCAAAATCAAAGTTCGCCATAAAACGTACGGGCTGGCAACATTTTGTCTTGCTTCTATTTGCCAAAACCTAATCTCCAGCCAAGTGTTTATCCATCGACGCACAATGCAATGTTTGCGCCGACATGGCTTCTTCGCCATTGTCGTCCATACGCCAGGGCCTCGCGCGTTTATTTATCGCGCAACAAAGCAAACATCGCACGAACAATCCAACGCGTTCCCGCTCGTCAGATGCGCGCGTGGAAGACGTTGTTCTCGCGCGAGACTTCAAACCATTCTGAACCGTCTCTCCCGGTCGGTCGAGACGTTGAAGATTTTCGAGCGCGGAATGATTGGTTTATAGGTGCTGGCCAGGATTGTGGGGGTAGAGTGAGGTCGACGTCAGCTGCGGTCAGTCAGGCTTAGTTTTCAAAGCGCTCGACGACAACAGCCTGTCAGTGATCACGGAGGATGCAAAGCGCAGGTTTAAATTCAGCTCGACCTGACTGTGATAAAAGTTAGCTTCACGTAAAATTGCAGCTAAGTCCTGCTGTGCGCCCCCTGTGGCCATACATGAACTGCAATGTATAGATAGCGTGAAATATCAGATGTGGCCGCTTGGAGTGCTTTTGTTTTAGGCCAGCGTGGTCCAACTGCTTTTGACCTACGGGCCATTTTACAAAAACGTGACAAGTTGGGGCCCACTTCCGACAAAATGATGCATAAAGCAATAGATTAACACAAAATTTACCACTAAAACGGCAGACAAGTGATTGCGTTATGGAAATTATTACACAACAGCAAATAGCAATGTATTACAAATGTCTATCAGTGGAATGCCTATAGTCGAGGCTTCTCTGACACTATCGTTCCTTTAACAATACCAGTGTTAGTGGTGCTAGTCGGAGATTACCGTCCAGTGTTTCGCCTGTCATTCGATTTGTGTTTTAAGATTTGACTTGCTTCATACTATAAAATGTATTCTCACACAAGTATGTGTTTCCAAACATCGCGTGTATTTTTAGTGTGAAATCTTTCTGCCTGAGAAATCTATCTTTGCTGACTAATTTCTAGAAGCTCTGTATACTCTATCTAGTCTAACGCCGTTAATATTGTCCATTTGTATTAAAATATTTTACTTGTTCTAAGTAAAATTACCTGCTGTAACGTACATACAACATTAAATCTACACTGAGAGAAAGCTTGTGGACATTAAAATGTCTGCGGGACTGCAGTTGGATCACACTGTTGAAGGGAATGAATATATTTTCACATTCATGTTGCACTTCGATGACGTTTGCAAAACTAATGACGATTTCGTTTTGCAATCGTTAAAAGTCGTAACTTTTGTTTTCGCAGTTGGATGACTGTAGGGATTTTGAGGAAAGGTCGAAAATAAGGAAACAGATTCGGATCATCAAAAGACAAAACGACGCGAACCGAGGTGAGAATTATTACCTGAATTATTACCTTGTTTCTTTGTCTAAACGTGGGCAGTAGATTGATGTGTAACATCCAAAAAGTACAAGTTAAGGTGTGTTTTCGCAGCAGGGATTTTGCACTTGTTCGCTTTCCTGCGACGTACTTGGCGATTGACGTAATTTTGACTTTCGATTATATGTTGCAAAATAATCCCACTTGAAGTATGAGCGTTTCTTAAATTGTTTGCTTTAGTTGGTAGTTGCCATGCAGTGTCAATGCGAGGTCCGTGCGAGAGAGTTCTACGAAATCCTGATGACTGTGTCGTTTTCAAAGCAGTCTCCAGTCGTTGTCTTTCAACAGAAAGTTCCTCTGGTAGTGAGAATATTCGCAATCGCAGCAGTTTGTAATATAACCGGTTCTTGTGTGCGGCGCCCTATTTTTGCACAAAGTATCATTCCTGTATGGAATGTGTTCATGTTGCATGCGAGTGTGATGACGTAAGCGCCAGCTTGTGGGAAATGTTAAGTTGAGAGAATGCTTGGCAGTTGGAAAGAGTTGGTGATCTCACATGCGTCGTTCCTTTGTTTAACCTTCCAACAATATCAACAAACTTCCAACAATATCTCTGATCAACCCAACAGCAATACGTTGATCGTCATGCCGGCGCCTTTTTTATGCCACTAACATTCACTGCAACGTGGAACGACAGCGCATCAGTATCTTCGGTTTGTTCGGAATCTTGCAAATGTTAACCGCTAGAGTACTAGACGTTTGATACCGATAGCAATGGACTTGCAATGATGTCGAAAGAATTTTTGCAGTATTGCGTATGACAGACCTGATGATATGCTTCGAGATTTGCGGTTTTGTTGTTAAGGGTTGCAACAGAGGTCTCGATCGACTCAGAGCAGAATGCTAGCTTCTCACTGAACGTTTTGAAACAAGAAAATATCAGTCCTTGTTGAGGCAATATCTTTGCGACCGTGGCGATTTGAGTATTTGTTAAACTCAAAACTAAACTAATGTCGGTTTAGTGGATCTTCGAGGGGTTTGTTGTAACATTCGAACAGTTGAAGGAGTTCAAGGGTTTGCTGTCCCCACGACCGGAAACAGTAACTCAGCAAAGTCGTTGAAAAACGTGTGTGAAAAAGAGTCGGTTGCGGTTGGTTTTCATGGTGAACCATTGTAAACGAATTACGTTTCCCTGCGCCCATCATCGACTTGCTGTTTGAAGCGAAGTAATGCCGATTCATTTTTGTCAATTTGAAGCGAACGTGGAAAGTCGGCGAAATGACGAATAACGCGAAGGCTTTGTTTGATTGTTGCATCACAATTGTGTTGCTTTCGACGCCAAATGCTTTAAAATTGCGCATGTAGGGCGTAACAATAGGACCATAAAACTCGTCACATCAAGAGAATCCCGTCTGTAACTAGGTTTTCATTACATTTTACATTTTCAATACATCTGCTCCTATTACCCAATACCAACGGTGATTAACGGTTTGAAACTGAAGCGTTCGAAAAGGCGTCACATGTATTGCAAAGATATTTATATTTCGAAGTTAGTATCGGTCGTTTTCCGTGGACCAAAACCTGGCCCGACCCGCCGCTCTGTGTCATTCAGTTTCCGTTACTTGCGTTTGATTTCAATGAAGTTGATGAATAGTAATCGCTCGATTGCATTTCGATCCTGCATCGCCCGGTGAGGTGCTTGTATGGCTGGCCTGCTCCAGAGCGGTGAATGTGATCAATGAGCGGCAGGAAACAGCAGTGAACTGAGGCAGGAAAACACGTGTCACCTTCTGGTGTTGGTCGTTTGTTCAGACTTTAAGTGCTCGCGGTTTCTAGTGGCAACCCGGAGAAGGTGGGCAAAGAAGCACAAGATAAGCTCGGCAAGCGTTAAGCGAGCAAGCAGAGCCTGGGCAGGAATTTGTTCGTTTTTTTGTTGATTTTCGGTTTTGACTTCGCGTCTCGCATCGCAAAGAATAGGTCGCAGTACAATTTCGGCGCCGACGCCTCTCGCGCCCCTGTTCCCATGTACGGGCCTTGCACGAACAAAGGCGTGGCTTGCGCTTGACCGTTGGAGGTAATGCACGCCTGTTGGTTCGCTTCAGCTTGGTGCTGAACCGATCGTGGTACCGCGTTAACTGTCGTGGGGCAACTGGAACAAAAAGACGCCAAAACAACACTGTGTTTCAGCATAAAATGTTAGCTGATGGCAGTTAGCATGAGTCATTTGCAAGCGAACATCCTCATGCTCTGTGCAAGACGTGTGAACTTTACCTGCTGAGTGTTCGCAGTCGTGTTAATGTTGAAGACGGGATCTGTCAGTGTTACTTTGTTTGCTGGCTAAGTGGTTTTCAGAGGAGATTTTAGTTTCTCGTATGCAGCATATTGCTTGGGTCAGCTCGTGACGCTGTCGTTTCGTTTGCGTTGGTCGTTACCTGACATCGCATTCTCTTTGATCACACAGCCTTTTACAGCGGGCAACTCTGTTGCGTTTGACTTTAGCTGTTCATGTCACTGCGCACTTCGTTGCGTTGCAGCGACAGTGGATTACTGGTTAATTACCTGACAAAGCCATGAACAGCCCTTACTCTTTGAGCCGCAGCACGCATAACTGGCGTTTATTTAGCTGAACCGTTAATGGCCATCCAGCCCAATTAGGTTCAACATTCGTTGCAGAAGAATGTCAAGTGGTCTTTTCATGATTAATGGTCGCAACTGCATCGCCCAGTTGCATGCATGCTGCAGCTTTGAACATTTGCGAAAGGTACCAGTTGTTCTTCCAGCTTGTTTACCTCGGCACTGAACTGCGCACGAAACCGCGTGGCAATTGCACGTTGAAAACAAGTCTGCGCACATCTGCTTTCTGAACACTTTTTTTCGGTCGTTTGATTGTGGATTTAGCGAATTCTTCGCACTTCAGTTACTTTGCCATTTACGGACAGCCTTGCGCGGGAACGAGGCATAACAGCTAGTAGCGTTCTGAGTCGCGTTTTTGTTGAATTATTCACCGATTAATCGTTTAAACACGGCAACGCTTCAGACCTGTTCGATTAAAACTGCGGTTGAAATTAATTCCATAGGAGCGCGTGGAGAGCAAGTGTCATTTAATACTTGCTAATCCGCGAAACGCGTGCCTTACATCGGGTCCTGCCCAACAAACATGAGGATTAGTGACTGATGAAACAGAAGTTGGAATCTTTGTTGACTCACAAAACCGTTTTGTGCACTGCGTCAAATGCAAAAGAGCACGATGCTTTTGTGGCCTGCAACACATTCCATTGACATATCCACATATGGCTTTGATGCAGGTGTAACTGTATCTGTTTTCCTGTGTGTATCCCTTCAGTGTTTATTGAGATTGCACAGCTCAAGGAGTCGAACCAGTGCAAGTTTCACTTCTTGCGTGCCCCGAGTGGTTGAGCCTTGTACTTGCGTATTGCACGCGTGTGTGTGTGTGCGTGCCGTTGAATCCATGATTAATGCAGCTGGAAAACAAGCTGGGTGTAATGCACGAAGCAGCTTCACTGTCTCACGGCAACAACCAATTGGCATCCTTTTTGTCTGTTGAAGCAGAAGTCTGGTACATTTGCTGGAAATGTGAAGTGTGAAACATGAACACACATTGTGCGCAGCGATACACCAAGTCCGCTGAAGCACGGACCCGTTGGCGCCAACGCTTATGTTTGCTGAAATTTCAAACCTGTGAAGTTCATTCGACCTCCGTAGACGAGCAACCCACGCCAGACATGGCGGTCGCCAAGCTTATATTATATTTTCGCTGGAAACAGCGTGGACGAGAAATAATGTTCTGATTTCGTACTTATTATGATATTAAACTTGAACTGAACTCTCCAAGTGTGGTAGAATAATAGAACCTTTGTGACTTTATGAGGTCATTAAAGGGGCAGCACATGCCAAGAAAGCCGGGCTGGGCTGTTGTTGTACTTCATGTGGAAATGATGGATTGTACACCAGAAGATAACTGCGCGCACAGTAAACAAATCGTACGTTCACAATCTTCGCATGCACTTGGGAGAAAAGCGCATACGCTGATGATATGCAATGGATTACATGCAAGGTACGAGTCAGCCTGTTCTTGTTGTCGCCAACACATTCTTCTTGACGTCTGCCTTCTTTGGAGCAATGGGTATGCTCAGCCAAGCACTTCGTTAAAGGGAGCTGGAAAATTTATGCGACTTGCCAGATCTTTTCACTCATATAAGTCGAAGCTTAGTGAGCGCGAGACGTTATTTCGTAAATACTCTTTTTCGAGTTGCAGCCATGGTGCTTCGCTTGTAGCCTCTGTGCGCTGCGTCTCTGTAAAATGTGAGGGTGAGGAAACTTCGACGTCGGTCGGATTCGTTGCAGCTTGCCATTACCTCGTTGGAACCGATGCAACCAAAACATGCATCGCCTGTATGACGTGCGGACTTGGGTTTAGGAGACAATCTGTTGTTTTTGCCTGAGTTGGTAGATTTGTTTAGTTCAGCTGTGCGTCCTTACTGGGTGGCCTGACTGGAAGTTGGGTGGCGAACTCGAGGCAGTTTACCTGCAAAGGGCTGAAGGCCAGGATGGTTGTTTAAGCACGTGCACCGCTTGCTTAATATTTTTCGGTGAGATTCGTTACGGTCAACCATGACGGCGCTGAATGTTTGCTTTCGGCGCATTAAGCTCGCGCAACCGGTGACTGCTTTTGTCAGCAAGTGCTGAAAAGCAGGATTGAATTGACAGTGTCTCAGTGATAGGTGACCGTTGATGCACTCGCGCGGTGTTGAGGATAGTTGACTGCCGGCTAAATGCGTGGCCAAGTGAGTGAGAGAAAATCAGAAAACGCGTCGCTTAGGCTTCGTTTAGACAAACCTTCACCGACGATTCTGCAAACAACGCCGCATGTGCCTGCGCGTCGACTCGCTTCTGTCCTGGCTACGGTTGCACTTAAACATGGTTAGAACCAGCAGTAAGGTTAAGGGCAAGGCTAGCGTGTCAAGACACAGTGAAAAAGCGGATCCGCAGTTTTGCTTGCAAGTGGAATTGAACTTTGAAATGAGTCCGAGTCTTGTTTTTTCTTAACATCCTGCCGAATGACAGTGTGTTTGGTTGAGTCGAGGCTTTAACTTCTGTTCGTCACACATCAAGTCCAAATCTTGGCGCGACTCGCTCGACAGTCCGTCTGTTCCAAGCTTTGAGTGACTTCCTCAGACGTTCGCAATTTCTAGCAACTTGCCACTGTGGCAGAGAGATCGCGTTTAACTGGCATGATGAAAGACGACCCACTTCCACTGCAAAGGGCGCTTCCGAATATTACGTGCGCAATGTCAGCGGCCACTGGCATGTCGGTTCGTGTTTTGCTTCTTCATGCTGAACGAATGAGAAGCATTCAAGCGGGGCATGCTGAACTTCTTTGAAAGAATGTTGAACTTTCTGATGTTCGTTCAGCAGNGAAAGCATCTGATTTGTTTTTTCAGATCCATCAGTTTTGTTCTGTCGCGACGCGTTGCAGGTTTNAAATGAAAAACAGTCTAAAAAACTTTGCTTAGAATTGCAAAGTGCTAAATACATCAAGCAGAGAGGAAGCTCGAAGAGTTCGTATTAACATTGGCTGGTTCGTACGTTAGTGGCTGAAGATTTGTGGTTCCACTTCAGCCAGGTGCAACTATCAGTGAAAAAAGTGCGTCTTGCTCATTAAAGTATTGTGTTAAAGAGTGCAGCCACTACAGAAGCATCGGTCGTCAGACATTTCCTTCGTCACATAACTTTATTTCCTCGGTTGAGTTGCATGACCAAGTTGCGCAATTTCCTTTTTTTGCAAGAACAAATGCATCAAATTAGCGCACTAAATGAAACAACCGTTATTTTATGAAACTGAATGCGTTGTAGTTTTTGTTGTTGTGAATTGCCAGTCCGTTTTTTTTCTTTGCGGAAAATGAAGTTTTTGAAACGTCTCTTGTCATTTTGCAGATTCTCCCTCGGTGAAAAATTCTGTAGTCGGGGAATCCCCCGTACCGAGAGAACGTTTTAACAAACTCACTGAACCAAAGGAACGCAACTTTCTTGAAAATAAGAAGAGTTCAAGTTATCGTTCGGTCTCTTCGTTTAAATTCACGCCGACTTCGAGCGAGCCCCGCAGGACAGGGGTCAGTTCGGCACCAGGTTGGGTGGGTCCTCAAGGCAGGACCCCGAGCTCGCTCACCCGAAGCACCCCGGTGTCGCGTTTCGCGCGCAGTGAGCTGTCGTCATCGGTGCGCAGCTACCGGCCGTCGTACAAGGCCCCCGATCACGTGATCAACAGGACCGAGTCCCTGAAGCTCTCGCGTCCGAAGGACTTCATCCAACCCAAGGCAACCCCGGAGTGCGTCCGCCAGGTCCACCACGCCCGAACTATCGCCCCTGATCGCGTCGCGCTCGAATCCGTGACTTCGAAAAAGCTCGACGACGACCACGACAGGGTCGACGAACCTGAGTCGCAGGGCCCAGCAGTTCGAGATTTAGGTTCAAGTCCGGAACTTAAGCGTTCGGAGAGTTGCAAAGAAAACGAGCGCTCTAAACGTCTTACTGGGGTCATTCCTGTTGTCCCTGGCAACAAGCGAAGATCGCTCGGAATACTTGGTCGGGTTCTTTCGGTGAAAATCGGAAGTGAAAAACCGAGTTCTCCATTTCGAAGCAACGCCACTGCTTCCAAACCTGCAGTCGATTCATCACCGAAGCCTGAAATAAAACCTGTTCCAGAGGAGAATCAACGTCAGAGAGAAAGCTTCGAAAGCACGAAACAGACAGATTCGAANGAAGAGAACGAATCAAAGGCCGACGTTGTTTTTGAGACAACCACTGAACAGCCNCAAGCAAGTGTTGAAGTGACTTGCAGCTTTACCGAGGTCGACGGGTTTGAGATCGAGAAATCTTTTGCTGATTTGCCGACAGGCGACGACCAATCCCCAGAGGAAGTCAATTCCGAGATCCGAAGTGTCGTTGAAATTTTGGTGAACCAGATTGCTGGTGAATCAGTTGAATACGAAGCAGCGCCTTCGGAAACATCTTCCAATCACTCGCTAACTGATCCCACTGAGCAAATAGACTCAGAATCCTCAGGGGACCTGATATCAGAACCTGAGCCACTTATCAACCAAGAACGTGCAGTTTCTGATCTACAAAAGGAAGTCTGTGACGAAGTAGCTCCTTCAGTGGATTCGAAAACTGAAGAAGCAAAAGATATTGTTTCTGAAGAATACCTCGAAGGTGAAGTCAAGGCTGTAGAAGACGAGCAGTCCTCCGTAGAACAGGACGAGTTATCTGCTGCAAGTGAACACGCAGCAGAAGCACCAGGGCCCGAAGAAAAAACTCCCACATCCGCCGCGCCTGCTTCTTCGGAAGAGCAAGAGGAATCAGATCACGAAGAGGAGGAGAACGTTCGAGAAAACGTTGCTCCTGAAGACGCTGTCGACAAAGAAGCAGCTGCCTCCGAAACAGTTACAATAAAGGAATCAGTCGCAGAGTTACAAGAAACTCAACTGAGAGAGCGACTCTCTTCCGCATCATCCGACTCCAACTCGTACGTTCTTTCTGATTCAAGCGATTTTTCCGGAGCAGAACTCGACGACGACATGGATGCCAGAGTTGCGATCAGGAGTCGTTACGGCGAAAGCGGAGGTTCCGTGAAGAGCCGTATCATCGCCACCGAGATGAAGACCCCAGAGACTGACGTCGCGAAGCTCCGAAAGACCAGACAGGCCGTCGACGCCAGGGTGTTCCGAAACTCCGAAGGCGTGAAGAGTCGAATGAACAAGTTCGCAAGCAGCCAGGAGGGCGCCAAGACCGTGAGCAACGGGGCTCCTCGAACGGAGGTTCGAACCAAGACTCACAAATCCGCACCTGGATCGTCTGTCGTGTTGAATGGATCCGCCAGGATCGCAGACAAGAAGGAAGTTAATAACAACACCCCCAAATCACCTTCGTTAAGCACCAAGTTCAAGGGCACCTCTCCCGTTGAGTCCAAAGATTCGCCGCTTGACAGACTGGAAGCTGCTTCTATGAGCACAATTGACGACATGAAGGCCTTGACCAGGGACACCCCTGCCCGGCGTAGCAGGAGGGCCCGCCTGGAGTCCTCCGAGTGCAAAGTCACAACGACTCATGATGGAATTACAACGAAGTCGGCCACGTTCGAACTCAAGTTCGAAGCCGTCGAAACTGTGGTGACACAGCGCGCTCCAGTGGCCGTAACCTCGGTTAAGCCTCGGTCGCCACGCGGCGCTAGTGAAAGCTCATCTGTGCCGAGTTCGAGATCGTCGCCTTCAGTTGTTGAGTCACAAAGAGACTTCTCACCACGTGACGAGGAGCTTGCAAGAAGAGGTGATGACGTCACTTCCCCCTCAGCAAGTGTTGACGCAGACAATGTGGTGAGTAGAACTGTTAAACTGACGATAAACTGTGATTACAAATCGAGGGTTTCAGTGGTGCGTGTTGCCATGCCAACTAATTAGTGTTTTTCGTGTAGTCCTAATCACATCACATTTGCTCAAACGTGAACTTACATCCACGCGTAGTGAACACTAAGCATTTAAAAAGGCACTAGCTTCCTGCTCCTATGAGAGCGATCCATACACACTTTTACAGGAACGATGCAAAGTATGTAATCAATAGAATGTAAAATCTTATAAATAAATAAAAAGACGTAACATATTTCAATTTCAGAGGAAAGATTGGGTGTTTTTGCCTGTTTTTTGTTTTTTTCTGTGCACTTCTTGCTTCTATATTCCTCTCAAGTTCGTCTTGAAATAAATAAAACCATCGCGAAACAACTTTCCAGTGAACTGTATTTGTCTCTCCCGATGTTGGGACAGTGTAACAGAACAAACCCACTCGTCCCACTGAACTTTTTCAAATACTTTGCATCCAGGAAAGCATCGACGCTCATGTTGAGTTTTATCAATCCGACAATGACAGCGTCACAACTCCGACTGATGATGCAACCTCTCCTGCATTCAAAGTTGCTGACGCAAAAGACGCGGCAAAAGGTGGGTGCTCCGTATTTGCCCTTTCAGATGAAATAATTGATTTGTTCACACGCGTAAGCACACGTCCATTTAGTTTGTAGTTTTCAAGAAACTTTTGACGTGTTCAGAAAAGTGGATCGTAAAAACTTCAGTGTTTAGTGCAAAAGCAGTTTAAGCTGCGCTGATGCTTTCGTTACTGATTCCAAGTATTGTTTTATCTCCAGTAACTTCAGGTAGATTTTGTTGTTCTTTTGGTCGAGCAATGTTCATTTAGGGCTGCTTTGATTGAGCAATAATGAGTACCAGGGTTACAACACAAGTTTTACATGTTTGGTGGCTGGGATTTTGCCCAGTTGCATTCAATTTACAATGCGAATCATTTGTAAATGACGTTATAATTTGCTTTCGCAAAATGCATCGTTTCAAGGTCTTACAACGACTTTGACGAAATGCTTGAAATGCTTAGGATAAGAAAAGTAAATGAAATAGAAAAGCGATGGCCCAAATGCTAATCGCGCAACATTGCAGCTAACCGTGATCAGCAACAAATGCAAGTGATTTTTGCTGAGGTTTGTGATTGTCTAAATCAGGGGTCTCCAAACGTTTTTGTCCGAGGGTCACTTATGTTGCTTCAGTCCAAGGGCCCGTACATCTTACGTAATCTGATTGTTTCGGGATATCGTACAGTATATTCTAGCGAATCAGCATATTTATCGTAAATATATTATTTTTTTATTATTGAGTGAATGTATTCGCTGGCCGGATGAAATGGCTTCGCGGGCCGGATTTAGCCCCCAGGCCGCAGTTTGGAGAAGCCTGGTCTAAACTATCAACAATCGTAAGCACTAGGTTTGCTGTAAACTCTCTAGGAATCAGAAGAATGTGCTCTGCTTTCATGACGTTGCTATGATTGAGACTCGCTTATATCCGTTTTCAAGTAACTAGTCTACGCAAAGGAGACGCTGATGCCAGCAAAAGTTCTTTTTTTATAAGAAATCGGTATAACGTAACTCTACGCCATGGCTGCGTAAAAACATGCTATGCTCAATGGTTGGCCATGCTTTGCGCATTTNTCTGTCCTGAAATCTTATTCAAATAAAACTTTGAATTTCTAAAGTGGGTTTTCTNTTGAAAAATAAATTCGCGCACAGAATGGTAGCTGCTGACAGTTTCAAACAAGATGTTCTTTTTATTGCCGTAACTCGCTAATGAGAGTGGTTGTTACTGAGGATTAAGACCGACAGCACAGCTTCAGCTCTGAAATCCGAGGTCAAGTCAGGCTAAGCTGTTGCTCTGATCGCTACGCTAACCCTCGTCATCAGCAAATCGTAGTTGGCCGTTGGTTGCTGTGTAAAAATAACCGCGCGTGCGACGCGTTCGCTGCGCAATGGACCGCCGTAAATACTTAACATGCTGCCTCTGACGACTAAATGCTAAGGAATGTTGCGTGCCACACCTGTAGTGACTCTGTCGCACCGAAGCTGTTTGAATGGGGGCGAGCACCTCCCACTTTGTTACTTGATAACCATTTGCTTTTGTGCTGAGTCGAACGCGTGTAACGAACCAGACGAAATTCGTTTGTTAAAAATGCCGCGAATTTTCGCTTGAAGCGCGGTTGCTGACGTAGTTGACCAGCAGAGCGATGTTTTGCTGCGAATAACAACGGCTAAAGCGCGCACTGTATTGCCTGAGCTTTTGAGGCAATTTGTTTTTTGTCGTTGTCTTGTTCGTCCAAGGCCGTTTGGGGAACTTTCAAACTTCTGCTACATTTTCGCCATGCGCTGCAAATCCTCGCCAATCCAGTGTTCCAAACTTGAGGTACAATAAACATTCAAAATATGTGCGAAACTTGGAGGAATTCAGTGAAAAACTTTCTTTACAAATTTGTTTGTAAGAATCAGGAGGTTTGAAAATTTACCGTTTCGTCGATACAGGAATAGACTCGCAAAGAAAAACAAAAACGAGCAAAAAAAATACAAAGATGAACGTTGTCTCGTCACCGATACTTAGGAAACCTAAATCAGCAACAAGCACAGCTGTGCTAAGATCGAAAACAAACAGCCTCCTGTCAGTTAACCTGATCAGCATATGCTTATACGACCATGTTAAGTAGTACCTTCATGGAGATGTATCGGTATGAAAACCCGTGACTGTTGAGTGGGATGCTTGACAGTGCATGTTTCGTGAATGTTTAACCTTGCTTGTGAAACAACATGTTTGTCTAACAAGCAATTGTTGCGTCACAGACCTGGAGTTCTCACCTTTGTGAACGCTTTTTATCTCAATGAAGTTGCGCGTTAATCATCTCTCGTTGTGTTCGCGTTGCAGAGGAGTGCGAAGAAAAGGCGAATGACGTGGCGTCGCCGACCGACAGCAGCGAAAGTAATGAGAAAGTCGTTTCAGATTGGCGAAGTCGGCTTCGGCAAAGATCGGAAGAGCGAAGCGAAAGCACGCTCGGCAAGCTGGCTGCGCCCAGCAGCTTGCCTTCGCCGACGTCCGAAACATCGGAAGCGTCGTCGAGCAGCGAAAGACGTCGACGGCGTCGACAACGACGCAGCGACGACGCTTCGGCGAGTGACAGCACCGCTTCTACGCCGGAAGCCGAAGCAAAAGTGGAGATCGTCGCGAACGGGCCGCGGTCCTTCGAAGCCGATGCAACGCCAGACCAAGCTTCCGGGGAAAACCCTCGCGCTTGTGACGCAACAGACGATCGGGTAACCGAAGAATCGTCGGTTGACAAAATCGCCCCGTCGCGCGCGCCGAACAATGAAGATCCAGTCGATATAAAAGTCGAAGTTATTGAGACCAACGCAGAAGCGTCCATCACTACGAAGAGACCTGTGGGCGATAAAGACACTGGAACTGGAAACGAGAGTGTGGCTGGTGTGTTTTTCATAAATTATTGAAGAAGTATTTTTGTTCGAATCGAATTAGACAGCTTTATTTATTGTAAACTCTCGAGGTTTAGGTTTCTTCGAGTTTGTTATGAAGTTACGAGAAAGCCTTTACTCAACTGGCTTGAATTCGCTTTCTGTCCTTGAGCACGTCGCCTGTCAGTTGCAAAACGTCGCCAGCAAGCAGCTGGGCCGAGTCAAGTAGTTGCTGAGTTTTAGAATTGCTTTCATTGTTTTTACTAAAGCTACGTTCGGCAAGCAGTTGATTAATGATTTGGTATACGACAAGCAAACATCGGGTGGTGGTGAAACGAATCGCTGATTTACCAGAAACTTTTCGCAGAACCTCTTGTGCAGAAGAAGGTAAAAATCGCTCTCTTTCAATTTATGACCAACAGCTTCTGTCGTGGCGCGTTGAGAATCAATGAAAAGGCACTGTTGTTGTTTTCTGGTGAAATGGAAAAAGTTTTTAGAAACAGCAAAAAAAAGAACTAAGAACTTTGAATGTCACACACGTTGGAGGTTACGAATTTTTAGTAAGAATTGGTGAATATAGAACACGATTTTGTGTATGTCGTAATAAATTAACTGAAAACGCTGACATAGATTTTGTCGTTGTACACTTTGTAAGTTGTGGGTTGATTCTGTTTATTTCGGCCTTAGCTTGAGCAGATTTGTCTGATGCCTTTTCGCTGTTTCAGTGACAGAAGCTGCAACTGACGGGAGACCTCCTCTCAGAGAAACTGCGAAGGGTAAAGAAGAACCAGAGCAGGTCGGTATCAAAATATGGTCATAGTTTTTTGACAAACTTCACTGCCCGTTGTTTGCCTGGAATGTGTTTACACGAGTAACGAGCAGCGGCTTGGGTTGGAAAGTACTTGCACTGAATTTGAGCTGACAAGAAACAGCTGCTTTCAGTTAGAAGCCACCTGCAAGTGCCAATAAATGTAAGGAGCGCCAGAGCAAGCTTATTTTCGATCCCCACTTTAATACACCTTCAAGTGTCAAATCATCCCAGACAGCACGAAGTGGAATCTATTTTACGTTTCCGTTTACTGCAACGTGTTGGTGTGCGGCTACAGTGTGCGTTTGGTGTGTTCGTGATTTTTGCTTCAAATAAGAATTTTAGGTAAATGTTGCTAATTGGTGTAGACCAGAAAAGCATATACTGTGAAAAGTCAAGTAAATATGCTTAATTACAGCGGGTATGTTGTCATGGTNCTGTGAAAATAATATGAATAAAATCCGGATCTTTCTATCACTTTTAGCAAANTAATGTATGCAACTTGAATCGATCAGTTGTTGCTAATTGTTATCATCATCATCACCATATTTNCCCTAGACTTATTATAAACTGACGTTGTANGGGAAGCGTACACCTTTGCTTTTCTGTCTCCGAGGAGTCGTGTTGTTAAAAGCATGAAAATTATTTGCGTATACGTCAAATACCCACACTGGATTTTGACGCACCAGGAACCTTGCGATGCACGGGTTTCTTTTTTCCAGTAAATTATTGCATCAGGGATAGAAAACACATGCAGAGATCGGGCAGGTGGATATTTACGCGACTGCTTCCAAACTGATTGTCTGTAGCCAGTGTGTTGCAGCAAGCCAACTGTTTCGTACCACTCAGGCTTTGACGTTTACTTGTTTCAGTTTTTCCGCTGGTTGTGAGTCGATGTCAATCAACAGAGTAGTCCACGGTGGTTAAACTCATAGCTCCACTCTTTGCTTTTGCTCGTATCGTTTCGTGAATCACGATTGTTGACAGTTTTTGCGACATAGGCGAAGGTATACACTTCGGTGAGCTTGATGAGTTAGTTCATGTCGAAAGCGCACTTGATACTTTTTTACTGCCCCGCTGTGTGACTCGCTCTGTTCCTTGGATGAGTTGCGAAGCTGTCATCACGATACGATTGTTCGTTAATCAAAGGTGATGACAGTTGATGCCTGTGACGTCAACAACAGTTAAATGAGGGATAAAAGTTTGCGCAGATAGTTTCATCAACGCAGTGGGAAGCGACTCGACTCCACTCAGGAGTCAGGACCTTGAAGCAGTTCTGATCCGGCAGCGACACGACTGAGGTTGAGGTTAAAGTGAATAACGTTTTGCGGGTTCATCATGAACGATTCATGGTCTGGCAGCACAGCATGCCTGGCTAGGGTCGGAATCGTTGTAGGAAATGGCCGGCTGAACGGTTGGATTTTATATGATGCCCTTCTTGTGAAGAAATAAAGTTTGTTGTGACGTCTGTGATGAGTTAACACGAGGTTTTCCCAATCTTTGTCAGTGTTTATCGAAAGGAATCCTTTCCCAGCAAAAATCAGACGCTAAAAGTCTTGCAGAGCATATATTTCACCTGCAAGGTAGGCATAATCGGGTCTTCTTCAAATAGAATCAACCTTTGGTAGTCTTTGCAGCAATCAAATAACGGCACCAGATTACCTAGCCATGGAAAAGCAAGACGTAGAAATTATCTGTGGCAGCATGGGCAACAGCAGCACCGCCCCCCCCAGTCATGTTCCTTGTAACTTGAATGCAGATATTTCTCATTTTCTCAAAGCAGCACTAATGGAAAGCATTCGGGCACCGTAGAAGCTGGTTGGTTGATCATAAGATCATGTCTGGTTAAAGTCGCTCAGTCCCAGTGTTGCTGTTGCAAAATATCTTCAAGGTACCGACAAAATGTAATTTTTATGGCTACTTCACTCATGCAGTCGGTTCTCACCATAATTCACCACAAATGTTCGATTATTTTTATGCGAGTGGGTATTTGTTCGAGAGAGTTAGTGGATTGTTTCAGATACAGACGTGTTGTCCGTTGGCAGGTAGTAACTCGTGTACGCTTGACACTGTTTTCTAAACGTTTGGTCATGTTGTTGTTCTTCCGTTAAGGTTTAAGACATCGTCCTGTTACGTTCTGACGGCTTACCAGCTTAAACGAACGTCAAAGTGTTTGATATTGCTGCGGCAAAAGTTAATCGCTGTCCCGCATAGCTTCATGTCACGTGACTTTTCTCGTGCAATCAGCGTGGACGAGCGTGCGCTCACTGCCACCCTCCAGCGGCGCAAAAGCAGCGCTACCATTTCCATTGCCAAGACCTTCGACAAACTTTCCGATGAAAAAAAGAAAGGTGACTGTGGCGAATCAGATATTTTGAAACGCTCTCGGTCCTGCGTGGTTCTCCATTTAGGATCAGATGATTTAAAGGAAGAGCAAAACGACGGAAAGGATCCCAAGACAGAGTTTGGTTTCGAAGAAATTGAAGAAAAACCTGTTTCTTCGGCAGCAGCTTGTGAATCCTGTCGCTTCCAAGACTTGTGCAGGTCAAAGGTCACCGCCGTCAATCAACCGGCAGAAGAAGGTCATGAACTTACGACAACGTTTGTTCGACCTGCAACACCGATGATGACGTCGCCGATGATGATGTCAGCATTCAGTCCTTCGTCATCGCGGTCAAGTGCTGAGGAACTATTGGATCGTGGAATCCAGTTGGTGGAAAAGTCATTGCAACTGGGAAGCGATCGCAATGCGCAGCGGAAGCACGCTTCGTCACCGGCAACCCCCCCGGGCAAAACTGCCGTCAGTGCGCGTGGTTCGGGGCCTTCGAATGATTTGAACGACGACAATGTGATTGTTTGTGTCGATGGCTTAAGATCTGGCGCTCAAAATAATGCACAAATGGTCGATCTGGCTTCGACTCATTCCGGGCTCTCTGCTTGCTTGCAGATTGCTGACGATGAAACATCGTCCGCCAGTCCGCAAGAATCCATCGAGGATCTCTGTTTGTTTCCTCTTCATGCCGAACATGAACTCTTCACCCTGAAACGCGATCCTTCCTTATCTCGTCTCTCGGTCTCCTCTTGCTCTGTTTCTTCTTTGTCCATGCTTTGCTCCGCCAATTCATTGTCTGATTGTGACGTCAGCGGAACGCGTCATAACAGTGCAAGCGTCTTACGCACTATCCTGCGTCACATCGCTTTGTTACGAGAAGAGACGCGACTTTTACGCAGTGACGTAGCGAGTCTCGTGGCCGCGTTTCAAACTTCCGTCGGAGGAGGAGGAAGTGGAATTTACGAAAATTCAATCCAGGTTGACTTTGATTTTGATGCTCAATCGTCAGTTTGCTCAAATTTTAATGTTTGACAAATGTTGTTTTCGATGAATAGGATAACAAATACTTGTAAAAACGGAGGCAGCTTTCAACGGAGGCAGCTTTCAACGGAGGCGGCTTAGTGTACCTCAGGTTTTATGGCTTAATGCGAACATCACGTTCCCATCGCCCTTTTTTGCGAAACATCCCAAAACACTCGGTGGATGTTTTTAGTTAATGCGGTTGCGGCTCCAAACTAAACATGTGGTAGTGAGTTTGTTGGAGTGCAGCGCAGTTTGAAGCAACTTTTGCCGTTCTGCTTTCTCCTGGCTAAATTATTTCTACCGATCTTCAATTACAACAATTGAATGAAAAAACCGTTGAGAAAAAATCTTCTGTGTTGTTTGCTTTTTTCCTCATAAATTCAAAAATGCGATTCTTTTCCAGGCTGCTGGACCCGGAGGTACGATGCAGTACAGCCTGGACAACCTGTCACGCATCACCGACATCGATGTTCTGCAGAAGTTGGTGAGGATTGAGTTTGACGGATAAATGCAACGACTGCAAAGTACTGTCTTCTTGCTGTTGACTCAAAAAAAGTCTAAGTTTAAAAGAAATTGTAAAACGTGCTGTTGCGTGACACGGTTCATGAACACACCGGCGACTCTTACAACACGTTTCCTCCCACAAACGTGGATTGTGAGCTGCAGTTACGAGGCGTTGTGTAACTTTTCATTTTGCTTCGATTCAACACTGATTTTTCCACAGTTGGATGAAGCTGAAGAATACGATGATCGGCGGACAATCCGGGCTGCGATCAGGCAGCTGAAGAAAAAACAAAAAGGTAAAAAACATCCGTTTCCGAATCTGTCATGCGTAATTTTTGAAACTTTCGCCAAGCTAGCTGGCTGGTCAGCGACAACTACAAAAAGTTATCGAGATTCTTTTTTTTAGAATGACGTGCAATCAAAGTAAAGGTATTGAAACATCAAAGTTTACTCGGTCACGTGATAAATGAACTTGTTTGAACCTGCAGACGAGGGAATCGACACAAGCAAAAGCACTTCTTTGAATCGATGGCAGGGGTCGCGGGCAAGTGCTCCTCCCTCGAACGCTCGCTCCAGTTCATCGAGAACGGACAGGTAAGTTTGTTTGATTGTGAATGGACAATCGGCTGAGACTTTTGTTACTGTTTGCGAAACAAAGGAAAACATTGCGCTGGGCTGTCTCTTTCAATGTACAGAATGTTTCTGACTTGATGTTTCTATTTGAATAAGAGCTGATGATGCTTACCTACTAGACGAAATATATACTCTGTAAGATCTTAATATCTGCGTCTATGGTGGGAAAGGATTTCTTTCGGTAGACTGTGTTAATGTCAGAGCTGTACTTCCCTTGGAGAAAACTGAAAAAAAGTGAACAAGTTGAAATTGAAACAGTTCTACATTTCGTTGAAATAAATGTGTGTCCGCACAGCCGCGATAGTTCGAACTTGTTTAGTTTCTTCCGACCGACCACCATTGCTTCAGCGGAGCCCAGTTAATTAGTGGACAAAAGAAATTTCCCCCGAAATGCGGCTTTTCGGTTATCTCAATTCCCAGTTCGTTCCACGTTTAGTCGCGAAAAGGTTCGAATGATAAGAAATATTTGTCCTCTATAATCTCTTCTCACTTTAAACCATAAAAGAATTTCTCGCTATCGAGCAACATTTCGCGACGATTTTATGAAGCGCCTGTTTGATTTTCCAGAACCTCCAGCACGAAGACTCCCACTTCGTTGCGAAGAGCGCCGCTAGGTGGTGCGACAACCCCCGACACGAAGTGCCTTTCTGGTGAGAACTGTTGCCGCGTTTTGTTCAGTTTCTCTCTGTTGTGTTTTCGCTTTGCTTGCTGTTCTAACAAAAGTAAAGTTCATCCCACCCAGCGTGAAGATAAGTATTCTATAAAACGCCATCATAACGCGATATTGTTTCAGGGAAGTCACTGGCAGTGAACTTAAAAAAACTATTTTTGAACGCCACCTGTTATTTACCCTACCTACGCATAGTTTAAGTTATATACCAAAGCAGGCCTTTGCACTGAATCAGAGATTCTTTCTCTGTTAGGTGGTGTTTCGTATCAAATAAATGAGCATCATCGCTTGAATGTTCGTGGATGTTTTGAGGTGAAATAGCCGGATAATGTTGCTTGCCACTGTGANCNAGTGGACAATATTTTGATNTTGACCTCCAGCGAACCCCACAAATGTTTTTATTTAAAATATCCGGTTTTTTCGAAAACAAAACATCCTCACCTGCGTGACGAACACATCTTCATTACTTTCGTTGCAAGACGCAAAAGGTCAAATTGACTTTTACCACCTTCCTGTCTGCTATCTATCGTATTACTGGTCTCATTTCGTCGGCCAAGTACCAACATCCTCAGCACTGCATGGCAGTGCGAACCTTGCTACCTTCTCTTGGGACACTGTAAGGTCAGATTAATTAACAATTAATATCAGCGTTTACGTCACCAGTGCTTTATGCGAGCAACGGCTGTTCAGACGCGAACAATCAACGAACAACTTTGTGCAGATTTCGCAGCACCTCAGGTTTTGGGTATGCACGAACAAAAGTGCAAGTAGTATGTTGAGTCAAAATAGTGCTATACATTTTCAGATGTTACAGGTCCGTGGAAAACGTTTCTAACAGTATTTGATTTTGGCGAAAGATTTGTGAGTACAAACACGTCTTGAAAGAGAATAAAAATTCTGATTGACCAACTACACTTTTTCTCCCCGTTGCAAATTGACTTGGAAAATACTTTGAGGTCATTTCGTTTCCTTCTGCGACGCGTTTGTTCCAAGCATAGCATCGCATCTTTCTCCGTCCTAACTCACGATACTCGTCACAGTTGGAAAGGACAGAGTCGTGCCTGTGAGGGTCGCGTATCAATTATGAAAGCTCATTATCTCGCTCGCTACCGTCTCTGGCTCCCGAAATAGCGCATCTCTCGCGAGGCACGGGGCGAGTGCAGATAGCGCGGGCGAGACGCTGAGCGTCAGTCGCGAGGGAAGCGTTTTCGCAGAAGGCGTAAGTTGCTTGTCGTCAGTCGAGCGGTCAACCTTTAGTGATCAGCGGACAGTCAAAGGTTGGTGCTGCGCATGTTTTGTTGGTGAAGGGAGGTCGACTTTGCAAAATCGTTTGCTGCAGAGAATAAAGACTCTGCCAAAGGGTCGAAATAAAAAACGAACAAGCGTTCAGACACGATCCAACACCGTCTTGCTGGAACAGATGTATTGAACTGTTGTTGACAGGACATTAATTATTTACAAACCCTTAAACCGCCTTCTGCGATATCTCAACGATATACTGTCTTCGAACGCAACTTTTGCCAAAGTCAGCCTTTGTTTTGTAGAAAAATACTCGACGAGTTCACCATTGTCTTCCAAAAAGAAGGACATGACGTCGACAAGTAGCAGAAAGGTGAGTTCTAGAATGTTACAGTTGTTGTTCATGGGGCTAATTGCAAAATATAACGTGTATCAACCACCAGCCACCCGTTGATGTGCTTTTCTTTGTCAGATTATGGGTTTGTAAGACCGGAAAATGGTTTATTGAAAATGGTTGAGGTGTAAAAATCAATCTACTCTGCAGCAAACAATCCTTTTTATTTCTCGGATAACATTTGAATTGACCATAAATTGAAGAATGCGAATGAATAACATGATAAGATANGAAACACTACAAGTTACGCTTTTACTTCGTGAACTGAAACTCACTTGTGGACGGAAAGCAAAAGTTTCAATTCTTTGTTCCGCAATGTTTGCTGCATCTTATTGGTGTTTGGGCATATTTTGACCCCAATCACGCTCAAACTTTAGTTTGGCTTCAAACCAAACAGTGAATAAAAGGGAAACGAAAAACTGAATGGCGGGTTTTGCTTTTAATCCGGGTTTCCCAGATAACAGTTTACATATGGACACTCCCTTGCTCTGAAGGGCACAGGGCAGGAATCCGCTTCGTAAGCTTAAGGCAACACTATAGCAATGTTTTAAAAATTGAATGTTCCCNCAGCCAGTTTTGACGTATTTAAACATATAATTCTTGATGCTTCAGTATACTGGTATCATCCTTGAGTTTAGTGGTTGTTTTCAAGNATTTGGCAATGGGGCATTTTTCCAAGTTTGGCTTTGAAAAAAACTGCTCGTGTTTAAAACGTAAACTTTGCTGTATTTCCTCCAATGCCTTGACCTTTGACCTGGTTGTATCGCATTTCGCGACTCTGACAAGAAAAAGTCGGTTCATTTGAGATCTTGAATCGAAAAAATG
>JGI24159J19872_10002312_pt1 | contig 22548 bp, 5 predicted proteins | sample Ectturendosymbi4_FD_19872 | JGI IMG/M metagenome (IMG submission 19872) | reverse complement strand
GACACCCCGTTATTTCAATACGTTTTTACTTTTTCTTTATGAAGCACGCAAACTGCAAAATTTTTCTGACTCCCTGACTTTGTTGATAAGACGAGCTTATTTCCATCTCGAACTTTTTGCGTCATTACACTGTGCACGCATAGCTATGTCTGATGCAAAACATCTCTGTGGCAAAGTAACGAACAGGCTGTTTGCAGTAAGGAAGCTCGGGATGGTCGTGTGGCCAGTAAAACGTAAAAATGTTGAGTACTTCCAAATACACATTACTCAAGGGCTGGCGCCCAGAGTTTTTAAACGAACGGATATGAAGAGAACGTTTTTAGAATGTTTTTTCGTTTATAACTCACCGGCGTCACTCGAAAGTTGGTACCATCTCGTTTACGCAAATTGAGTTTTCCCTGCTGCAGATTTGCTTCATAACCATGTGTCTTTTGGAGCTGCTACTACTGACAAAATATGATAATATCTGCGATAAAATCACATCCAGTGTAGGTGCCTTTTCGAATTTCAATTTTTCAAGAAATTGTGCAAAAAAGGCTGTCGAAGACGTGAGATAACCAATGAACCATGGTGTAGGTAGCACGGCTAGATAGGACGCCGGACCGCCCACTATAAAATTCATTCCGCTGCCCCTAAAATGATTTTGAAAACATTTCTAACACTGAAACGTTAAAATGGCAATGTAGACTTTATGGCAAGTCGACACCTGGTTACCCTTTTGGCCAAATGTAAAACTTCTGACGGCACGGTGAAATATAAAATTCGAGTATTCACTGAGTGCTTGTTGCACGTGACTCAAATGGAAGAGCCGCTATTGGAGTTTCGTGACGTTGACGCCAGCCAAGCGTGACTCATCAAGTCGCCTAAGCAGATACGGTCACGAGGATTCTTCTTCAGCATGCTGGTCAACAGGTCGCGGCATGCTCTCGAGATGTCGTTGGGAAATTTCGTAATTTCTCTGCAAGAAATAAAGAGTACGTTGAAGCCGCTAAAGCGGCAAAATTTTGATTTACAAGAACCTCGTTTGGTAAAATCTTGAAAGCACGTGGTTTCTTCCATGAGGTCTTACTCTGTTTTAAAGACAGGCGCCTCATGACAAAGTGTTAGTTAGAAGTAGGATCTCTAGAAACGTACAACCACATGTTAGACCATCCTTGCGCTTCTTCACGTCTAGGTGCAAATCTACATATTTTATCAAAGACAAGCTCCTCCTACTGCTGCGTTACGCAGGCTCGTCACGGGGATCATTCGGGGGCAATGCTTCCACAAACTTTTTTGTGCATGCCCCAAATTTTATTGTGCCCAGAAAAACTTTTTTTAAACATACACAAAACAAAAATTTTGCCACCCTAAAACTGTATTTTCCCCCAAAAACCTAAAAACCTGGCCACGGGTCTGGTTTTCCGTAAGCTGTGCCATACCGCTTCAAATGTGACAACTGCGACAGAGTGTTATTGTAACAAACTTTTACTTTGTCAGCAAATGCATTCTCATCAAATCTTCTGGTCAGTACAACTTTTCTCAAAATTACTGACCAAGTCGCGAATGTCTGCTTTTTTTATTTTCATGATTATATTTTTATCTCAAAGTTAATTAAAAGCTCTCCGTTTCCTATGAATTTTCGAGGAATCTGCCTGCCATGCTCTGCTCTAATAACTTTGCGAATGATTATTGGGACTTGCACTTATCGACATTCCAACAACAGCTCTCCACAACGGCGACACGGCCGAATCAATCAACAAATTGTTTTACGAGGAAATCGATTTCACGCACTTGCCCCATCTTCAGTCCTGACAATTGCAAACGAAGGCTTACGAGTGAAATGTTGAATAACTACGGCAAGATTTAGAAAAAGCACGCGAATTGTAATCGCAAACGCAAGATGTGACTTTTAAAGCTGGTCTCGCCAAGGCCGCTCTATCACGGTGGCCTCGGTCTCACACGAAAGCGGATAAGCAAAATTGACATCAATTACTGAACGGTAAGCTTCAAGCAACTTGATGATGAGTCAACAGCCAAAACAGATCGCGCTACACACGCGACATATACGGAACTTTAAAGAGTTGCGATAATGCCAATGCAGTGTTGGCCCCATGCTTGTCTATAATACGCAAATCGTGATTGTCTTTCCGGTAAAAACTTTTTTGCGCTGTCGCGACTATGACAACATTACAGTAGTTATACACTTCATACAAATTTACTGTTGTTGGGCTACTAAAAAAGAACAAAATATACACACCACTTGTGGGCCAAAAGTGAAAGTTATTCAATTGGCCATTCACGAAAGTTTAGGACAAATTTTATCAAATTACAAAATGCGTGTTATGCGGAAGCAAACAATTAGCTGTTGATCATCTTCGTCCGAGAAACGCAATTTAGAAGTTTTAGGCAAAAATGATTTTGTTTGTCTCAGTGCATGAATGTGACACTTCGTCTTACGGTTGCTGGATAGACAAAACATGTGTCTTTCACGCTGCTCTTCGCTGGTTTCGCAGAGTTTTACTTCCGCTCATTATTTATTAAAAACAACCATCAAATATGTTCGTGTCTGCTGAATACGTTTCAGTGTTGTGTCAGTAAAACTTTATTACAATTTTTACACATTCTACAAGCTAACGGCAAGTTTCCGATTCAAAATGATACCGATAAAATCAACAGCAAAAGATCTTCAGTCTTGAATCGACACCAGACGCTGTTATTGATAAAAAGCTACTCTCGGTCGATCTTAACATCGAAATTGTTTTCTTGCCACCAGCTCACAGAAAATGAGAGCAATCGTGTGAAACCTGAGCTGAGTTTTTTTGTCTTTACTGTGCGAGATGTCAATTTTCCGGTGATTGATGCGCCGCCTTCAAAACTTTTTATCGAAACAGAGCAACACGACCAGACATATTTAAATATCTTTTATTTCATATCATTCCAAACAGCTCCGTCGCAACGTTGAATCAATATTCTATAACAAGTCAAATCGCTTCAACTTGACGCAATTTTGAAAATAATTGCCTGCTTTCACGGACTCCGATATACTGTCGTCAGTCGACAAAGCGAGGAAAAAGCGATGTGGAAGCAACAGTGTGAAAGCGCAGCAGAGAAACACGCGAAAAACTGCATGGCAAGTCACATTACGACGAGAATTTGTTATCTACTGGCATAATCACTTGACCCAATCATGAACCCGATAGCAAGTCAACCTGCAGGGTGAGTTTTCTAAAAGCAGGCGTTCATTTTTCTCAAACCAAAATATCCTTTGTGCCAGAAGCTTTGAACTCAACCCGTAAAATAAGTTGCTCATTCGCTGGCGGTTAGCAGTGCTACAGGCAATGTTACTCAAAGCTAACTGGGATTTTAAAACGGTGACAAAAATCGAGAATGTCTACGGCAGTGAAGTTTTGATCTCAACGGGAAATCTGAAATAATTCAAACGTAACGGTTTTAGTGTTATGTTTTCAAAAAACCTTAGTTTCGTAACTGGGGAAGTCACGGATGAAAAAATCGTTTGTGTTCAAGCGTTTCTAAGACGAAGATGATGAACAGCTAGTTGTTTGCTTCTGCACTTCCTCCCCCCATTTATAAGTTACAAATAGCAAAATTTATGCATCAATTCAAGCATGGCTGTTTACCATCTGTTTTTAACAATTTATTCACAAAGTTCGACAATATACATTCATATACTACTAGACAAAAAACATCTCAAGAATATATAGTTTCCAGAAAAAGACTGGCGACTGGACAAAAATCTGTTGCTTATATGGGAGTTAAGATTTGGGAATCTTTAGATCAAAATTTAAAATTACAACCTTTCTATGTTTTCAAAAAGAAATGCAAGTTACACTTCAAACCAATATTAACCCGTGCCAATCAAATGCTACCTTTAGTATTCCTCAATATCATAATAAACCTTTCTCATGGTACAAACCTTAAACATCATTAATATAACACTATCTTACCATTAGGCTAGTGGGGGACCTAACTAGAAAACCACCTGGTTATATTAGGTACCCCCGTAAGATGCAAATATAATTTTGATTGTATTTCTATTCATGAGTTTGCTTGTTTATTTTATCTTGTTTATTTGTGAGTTTTTTTTGTGTTTGTTTCCCGAATAAATGAATGAATGAATGAATGAATGAATGAATGAATGAATGAATGAATGAATGGTCTTTCACGCTACAGCAAAGTTCTAGATAACTTAATTATCGCTGAACGTATCTTTTGTTTTTTTAGCTTCTGACGTAAATGATTGCATGTTAAAAAAATAGTTCGATCGCACGAATCAACAGACTCAGTGGTTCAAAAGCTGAAATCAGCTGCAAACGTTCTGAAGTTGTTAAGATTGCAGATTAAATCTTATAGATTTCTGAACAACTCTTTTCCATTTCAGTACAGATGGTCCACAAAACGTTTCCCGCTGTCAGACGTTTGCGGCGCGAACACTGGATGTTAAGTTGCAAACGAATAGCAATAATGCAAAGGGCAGTAAACTAAAAGATTTTTTTATCTGCCGCGATCTTTCGAGACGAAACTTTACCGGAGGGTAATGCTTTGCTCCGTATTTTTTTAAGAAGGTCGGCCTGCAATGTCCTGCGTAGCTGGCACGCCGACACCATTGCACACTTACTTATAAGAGCGTGTAACTTTCATGCAATTTCTTTTTCTAAATGTTCTCAAAAGCAAACTCACCGAGAAAATCATATGTGTATAATGAAGTGTTACAAAACACAGTTTGTTTTAAATTGAGAAGAAAAACTTGTTTGAAGGTTTTCATGACGATGCTTCCTTGGTGCGGAACGTCAGTTGAGATTTTCAAAATTTCAGGGAACAAATGGACAACCAAGCACTGTAGCGGCGAAGTGGAATCAATCACCGCATGCAACATTTGAACGCTGGTACGATTCGGAAACCATGTTTAATAATTTATGTACCTGAAGGTTGATATTTCTACCAACCGAATGTAACGTACAAAAGTAAAGGCACTTAATCCTTTGCAGACTCTTCAAAACCAAACACGTTGCTGCGGCTAAACCGCGACTAGTAAAACTTACAGTACTTTTAAGAATTTTTGTTTTTATGCACAATTATTTCAGCTTAATCCAATAGTTCAGAACCATATTTTGATCATGCAGGATGGTCTTTATTGGCTTTCAGTGTCGCACCAAAAAAGCAACGGGAAGCATGGTTGTCTTAAGAAAAATGACACAATTTGCCCATGTGGCAGTTTGTACGAGATGTCAGACTACATTTGATTAGTGCACAAGCATTTTACGTTTCTCTGTCCGAAGCAGAACTTGCCCTTATTGAATCGCGATATTAAAGTGGGTCTTTGCGCGTGAAAATTATCGTCGAAACCGACCATAACAAGTTTAGGGCTGTTAAACTGGTGTTGTCATTAGGTAATCTCGTTTGGTGACGTTGTCTGTTTTGGCTTACAGACCTTTTGTTCCTCAGTCTTTAGTGATCTTTAGCGCGTTCCTCCCGGTTACCGCCATCAACATTTGTTGGGCCTGAAAATACTGATGAAGTAAAAAGAAAAGCTAAAGGGTAAATTTATGTGAAACTTTAGAATGGCGCAAATACTTGTAACGTCATGGCAATTTGAGCCAAAGACTCCAGCAATGCCCGCTACCAAACCTTACTATATCGCTACAAAAACTTCACCAGACCACAACGCTCATGCTTTAGACTTTTAGATGCTTTTCAGTACAAGCTGTTCAAGGCATGGACATTTGCTCGCAAACGGGATTACTCAAGCCGGAGAAATCAAAATCGCAGATGAGAAGAAGGTTACTGAAGTCATGGCAAAGTGATTCGACTAATCTTGTCACAGTAGTTGCCAATTGAGCCAATTGCCATATCTCGACAGACAAACCTTCAGTATTGCCCTTCAGAAATCTCTGTAAAAGGCTTTAGCACGTTTTTCCGCATCCAAGACTACCTTGAGAAAACCACAGGTTTTTACCAAGCATTTCCGTCAACTATGGGTTTCTTTCACCAATTCTATGTGGCACAGTCACAATCTTTGTTGACACGGATCAATTCTCTTGCCATCGTGTTTTCTTTTTTTCTAATTTCCACCGACGATGGTTACTTCTTTGCATAAAGCTTTTTGTATTGTTTCTGTTTATTAGCTGAGTCATATAAAACAAATAAATAAAATAATAAATCAACCAATCAATCAATATGTGTTTGGGAGCTCCTAACTGTGGGCAAAGAAAGGTGTGTGTTGGTTGCCCAGAAAAATGTTGATGCCAAACTGGAAGCAAAACAAGTATTTTGATAATTCTTCTGGTTCTGATTTTTGTTTCTCCACCATTTTACGCAAGAAATGATTTGCACTCGATTTTGCGAATTCATCCCTCAGAATTGTGTGCACCTATTATTAACCAAATGGCCGAACTTGATTTAGTCGCCCTACATTTTTTGTGTAAAAGTTTGCTTCCTCTGTGAACTTGACCGAGCAAGCCCTCATGTGTGCAGCATCTCGTCGTATTGAAAGCTGGTAACCGATTGAGCAATACTCGCGAAACCTCCTGGTCACAACTGCCTAATCAGCTTTATCGACCAGGTTGCATACTAGCATCAGTACCATTTAGAGGCAGTTGCTGCATACCGTACCGTGACAAGAGCAAACGTGGGAGACTCAGGTATGCGTGAGGGTGGAGCTCGACACGAAAATTTCGGTTTGGTTGCTATGCTTCATTCAAGCCCTGAGCGAGTTAGTGCCATTGTTAAGGACACTTTTTATGTTGAAACGCAAAAATTCATACAATTGTGAATAATTCAATCTTTGTGATTGTTTAAACTTTCTGTTACAACATGCGACATCTCTATGCAACTGTGAAATAAAGGAACCACACAAAACCCTCACTTTTCAGTAATTTCTCGGGAAGATCGGAATGGCAACGAACCACTCAGAAGTGAATAGAGGAGAACGCCGATGCTCCACACTGTCATTGGCTCGCCGTGGTAGTGCTTGTGTAAAAACCACTCAGGAGGATAATACTCTGGCGTTCCAGCAAACTCTGCAGAAACAAGTACGGCTCAATACGAGCTCATGAGTAGTTGAAGGTAATCACCGTGATCATTTTTATTGCGTGAGGAAAGGATGGAGATCTTTTAATGAACAGTTCGAAGTAGGCACTGCATATTCACTTTGTAAATATGCCTCCAGCAACTCGCAAGCTGCAATTATGGCGTTCAAAATTTAATTTCAGCATTCTCAAAAGCGTTCGGACGGCTTTGCGCAATCTACGAACCGGCGGTTACGCTGATAGCTAAGATTTTTTGCGAACTGAAAATAAATCTGAATATTGAGCAAGCTGGTTATCAGNCATTTCATACTGTTCAGCCAAGAGATAGCCAAAAATACGAAAACATTATTGCTGTAGTGCGGTGCGCCTCTACAGCAAAACAATAGTCGAGGTATGGGATGTTTCTCATTCGTTCCATTGCAACTACAAACTACATTCATGTCACACCTCATCTATTATACAGAAGCCAAAATGCGTAGAATTCAATTCCAGAAACAAGAAGATATTTGTTTGGCCGTGTGTTGCACAACAGCCGCCATTTCAAATGAGAGCGCTGTAAAGCTCGGCTGTATCGCAAAAAAGCCCAAAACTTTTTACCGTTTCAAACAAACCTACTAAAAGAAAAAAATGAACAGCAGAATGAAGTAATGAAGTTGTATGTATGCAAAGTTCGCAGTACCTTTGTACGGAGTTGTGTGATAATAATCGCCACAACCGAAATCGATCAAGGTTATATCCTTCGTCGTGGGGTTGAGCAAGATATTCTCCAGCTTGACGTCTCGATGCAGTACTCCGCATTTGATACAATGACGCAATGCGTTCACCAGTTGCTTTACGACATGCCTACAAGTATATTGAATTTATTATACACATCATGCGGATAAATTCAACTGTGGGTTTTCACCCTACGGTTGGAGAAACTATGGCTGCGGAAGTACAGCATTTTGAAATATGCAGGACACGACTACTCAAAATATAACACTTTTAAGCAAGTCCCCCACAAGATGTTTCTGTCTGTCGATTACCAGTTTGCAACCCATCCAAGCCATTCGACTAAATAGTTTTATAACAGCATAGATGACCTAAAGGGATAACTTATTGTTTAACAAAATACATTAATGCTAACCTCACCCTTTTACCTTTATGACTTGGTTTAATTCGGCCTATAGCAAAACAGGCGTCTAAATTCCCGTCTGAAAAAACTATGAATTTCACAAAAAACAAAGCTTCTAGCACTATACTTACCTGCTAGCAACAAATAAGTATATTACTGTTACCATTTTCAAGTGATATACGTTGACTTTCCTTGTGCTTTTTTACGATTGGCCAATTAAATTATATCAAGAGCATTGAAAAGACTTGAGGAGTTTTGTCGTTGTGGATTTTTTGTCGTCTACACGTTTGTGTAGACAGACAACTCCGGATGGTTTTTGCAAATCATGAGCAAAGCTAAATTGCTTTGACTGCAAAGTATTCGTTGTCATTTATTAATTTCCCTGGTATGTTTTTCTCGATTACTGTTCTCACGTAATACAGTTTCAAACACCTGAATTCAGTTCTCTCAATGTAAATCGACTTTTTAGCTTAGTTTAGCAGGCGTTAAAAACAAAAAATAGAAAGATTCTGGAAAAAAGTGTGGTAAGTTTGCTGTGACAGTCATTCCTATGCAAAACCTTACAATGTGTGAAGAAAATGTAAGGCACTGTCCAGTGTTCACTTAAGAGCTGCATTACTGGTTATCTAGCACTCTAAAAAATGTTCTCAGCAGCAAGAAGCTTGTCTGGTTTCAACAACTTTTTAATTATTTATGATGCAAGGTTGTATCAGTACGTTCTTTATGGAGGGGATGATCTGTATTATGTATGATTTTCTGGTTCATTTATGCCATTTGTTGTGATTTTATTGTGTCATCGTGCAACCCTCCAACTACGGTAGTTTATGCTTCATCTGGTGACGACCCTTTCGGGATCAAAACTACAGTACAAATATCAAGATTGTGCTGGGATTCGTCATCTCAGTTGTGCGACAGTCAGCTTGTAGACTAACTGTTTTATTGCCGTTTGAAATCCGTTTGGCAACCCACTGTTTGTTTGATCCTATCTCCGCTTGCAGTGTTTAGAAGATTACACTAAAGATGCTATTCCGGAACCGGTTACGTTGCAAGCAAACTTGTGGAGCAACTCTTACTACAAACTGTAATCAATGAATGGATGACTGAAGAGCAATTCGTTAACTTGTTGGTGTACTGCATCAGTACAAGAAGCTTAAGACCAACAAAGCGTTTCACAACATTATGTACTATTACAAACGCTCAATTTTATTTCGCTGTCGTAGTTTATCGCTTGTTTTAGAGGCGAGTTTTCAACGTATCAACCGTGTTTTTATCCGCAAATCCGACTTGATTTTTATTATGGGTCACTGTGGAAAAAATGTTTCATTATTTCCCCCAACAACAGTTTTGAGATTGGGTTTTCCCGTTATGCATATCAACTACATTTCATCTCAGAATTGGTCCTAAGTTTCATTTGGAGTCTTACGTTGTTTCTACACTCTATAGCAAGAATGTCAATGTACTCTACAGTGAAAAAATAAATTACTGTCCTAGTTAACAGTTAATCCTTCCAAATATGGGATGACAGTTTTAGTCGGTTTGTTCATTCGTATTGCGGTTAGTAGAGTAAAAGACAGGTAGCCATTCAGAAAATTAAGAAAAGCAGAGCAAGAGATTGATTGGCGATGAAAATCTTGAATTTGTTGTGGATTGAAAGGTTACGGGATCACTTAAACGTTAAGTAAAGGCTTTGATGTTCACATTCAAGTTAACCTAACACAAGATTAACGTAACACAAGAGCGATTATTTCCCCGAGGGAAAAAATGACATTCAAACCGAACAGAAATATCCTTATCTGCAGCATCGCCAAAGAAGTCCTCACTCAACAAACCACTTGATAAGAAGCAGCAGGAGATAAAATCGAGAAACCCGTTTGTGCTTGCTCCGCAGGAACTGCTTAATTTCATCGACAGCAGCGATGCACACTGGCCGAGCCACATGCAGAACACGGAGTGGGGAAAACAACATTAGACACGGTGATTTCATACCCGATGTCAGTATCAANTCTGCCGGAATGTTCCTCCCGGGACTATANAGCATAGGTTAAGGCTTAACCGTTTTCGTACTGGTGTCGGTCGGTTTCACTTCAACATGTACACAAATGGAGTCCTGCTCCATTGCGAATGAGGCGCTGAGGAACAAATAGCAGATCATATTGTCCTAGAGTTTCCCAAACACCGACGTCCTTATGCAGCATATGGTTTGGCTGTTTTATTTAGATGATGAAACGCAAAAGTGGTTGCACAATGTATGCCGTGAAGTCTAACTTGGTACGAAATTAAAATATGTCGATATAAACGACACGGCGACGACTACCGCGCACGAGTCCGGGCACTAATGATACGTAATTGACCCCAATTTTTATCGAAACCATTCTGTGACGAATTAGGGTTTTTCCTGAGTTTTTGTAAGATCAGCTTGATCGTTTTAGCAGTGTGCATTCTCAATCTTTTTTGGCACATGGATCATTTCAAAAAAGTATCCGACGGGCCAGTTTGTTGTGCTGACACCTCATGAACAACTAGTCGAACCTATTTTGAACACAGGACAGTGAACTCAAAGGCTGTTCAATCTTGCAAGTTTCCCTTTGCGAAGTGCTGAAAGCGAGTAGAAACACGAAAGCCGTCGCCAAGGTAAGATGCTACTTCAAACGCTACACGCGATGACAGGACCATGCTAACCTGCACCTTACAGTAAAAACTATCGAAAGGAGCTGCCAGCGGACACCTTCCCATTATGAAATTTGGCCCTCTTTGAAAAAAGTTTAGGCATCCTGCACTACAGCAAACACATGTTTTCACGCAAGCAAGTTAAGTCTCTATTTTGGTAATTACTTTTATTTCGTTTTGTTGCCGACATTTGTTTTAACTTCAATTCGCATTTTATTTCTACCGTGCGTGCTAATACCTCGGTTACTTAGGCAGTAGAATAGGTTATCCTTACGGTGTCCTGGGGTGATGAGGACATTTCCAGATTTTGGGCTTATGGGAACAATCGTAATAGCCTACATCTGGCTATTGGTCAAGGGCAGTAACTGGTCAACTTTTAACTTTGGCATAGTTCAAGGCTATGTATGCATGGTGATCTTCCGTCGATTCTAGTCTGATGTCAGGTATCCCACTTAAAACTGTCAAATTCTCTTACTTTTCTGGTAGCCATAGGAAAAATAACGAAGATTACGAAATACTACCAGTCACTTCGTTCCTAGGCCTATCTTGTAGGTGCGCATTGGGTTGAACTACTCTTAAATTCAGTGCTCATGTGGTGCTTAACTCTCCGGCATTGTGTAAAGCTATCCTCACGCGGTAGTGATGGAACATTTCGTGGTATCTTCCTACCAACTAGGACGCCGCAGCAGCGGTAGGGCAGCAGGGAAGGCAGTAATAGAGTTTAGGGCAATGGAAACTTATAATGAGCAAAAAATCGTTACCAATTATGGTTGTTTCTGTTTAGCAACAATATTGACCTCAAAAATAATCACAGAAATTGCATAAAACCTTTCTGACTTTTCGCGGTGCGCGAATAGCTGCAATAAATTTGTTTCAATTCGGTACTAATAAACCATAAAATTACCTATGATATTGTTGTGAAAAGGCACCTCTACAAAGTGCTCCAAAGCACTTCGATGCTCTGAAACTATGTCACTAGAGTCTTCTATGCACTTGAATGGTCGAAAATTCGTTGAAGGTGCGTGCGTAGCTAGTAGCTACAAAAACCTATTAACGGTGAACTTTGTGGCACAGCTCTGCAAGCCTCATCAAAGATTTCATTAACGCTTGTGTTTCGCTAGCTAGGAGAGAACACAGGATTTCTGAAATTTGCTGTGCTTAGGTAATGACTCACTCCCACAACGACTGTACAGATTAGCAAGAGCGTTTACAAACTTTCGGATAAAATTCCGAAGTGCTGTGCCTGGCACGGCCAACACTATACCTGGCTAAAGATTCCTTGATGCGTTTGTGCTTGCTGACATAGTCATAAAGATCTACGGCTGGGTGAGGTCGTCCCATGATAAGCAGGTACGAGTCAGCTGTTTTCCACCACTCGACAATCTCCACTACTCCAGGACATTTGATCTGCAATGATCGTAATAGCTGTTATTGAGTGTGCAAATTGACGAGGCCAAAGGGGTAACTGGAGCCCCTCTATTGTGAAGAAATGAATGTACCAAACTACGATAACAACAACCAGGTTTTCGCAGCCTGTCCGCAAATGCTGTAAATCTTGGCGTGTTTTAGGTTTTGGTGATATTCGGGTTCGGAAAGCAGTCAAAGACTTTTTCTGCTCTTAAGTTTCCTTCCTGATTTTTCAACGTATTTCTACCACACGCCAGGTATTTCTAAACCCCACCATTGGCTCCCCAATCAAAAGCCTGCGGCTACGCCACTGAGAGCAGCGTAGAGTATTTTCAGCCAAAGTGTCAGACCGCTTCCATACACCTCGGGCTACATCTACCAACTTCGTTACCTAATTAATTGACAAAGACATGCTTCTACAAAAGCCATTGCTTCTTAGAGGAAATTATAGACACAGGCCTGATGCTTGAACAATTGTAAAGCCTAATAAATCTTTGAACACAGCCAAATTCAAGTTTATTTTCAAATTATTTTCTCCATTTGCCCGAAGTCTTTTTGAAATTCAGGGTTAAAGCGACCATTTCTCAACTAGCAGAACGCAATACTACAAACAAAAGTAGCAATTGCTTTCAAATCCTGCGTGATGGTTTTTCCACGAAGTAGCAGAAACAAGGAAAAATCAACCGTCATTAACATCATTCAATCAAATGTCATAACGAAAGACATTGAAGTTCACAGTAAAGTTGGTATAGGGAATGACGTAAACTGCATAGCAAACAAGGTTGCTAGGCAATACAGGAGGGTCCTGGCAATAATGGTCTGAATTCGTACATTTTAGGACAAACAATCATAATAATGTTTTAATCCCTAGTCCAAAACTAGTAGTACTGGGCATAGCGGGCCATGGCGTTCACCATACAGGCAATTATTATGCAGTAGCTCTCCCTAGAAAGTGTGCGCGAGCACGCAATTTTTCAAAGTGCAGAGACAATGCGGCTGTCTGAAAGAAATGAAAAATCGACAATTAAAGGCTCAGCACAAACAGCAGCGCCGCACCACCGCTATGTTTTAGCAAACTCGAGCAAGATGGTTATGCAGTGCTCTATGTCGTAAACCGGACAGACTCGAGTACAGTCTTTCCTCACGCACAGCAATTCCTGGCTCAGATAGTGGCTGATTAACTATGTAACTCTCACACCTTTTGATTAGTCGATAAACACAAGTATAATCTGTACGGAAGACACTGCAATGCTCGGGATGTTGACTGCAAAAGTTGGTTTGTTTTTTTATTTATAGCCATGGTTTTTTTCAAGGAAAATGTTAGGTACCCGGTAAGGACCTGTAGGGACCCGATTTTCTCTGATTCTAGGGACCTGATGATAACTTTCTCTGATTCTAGGGTCCCGATTTTCAATTCTAGGGATCCGAATCGGGTCCTAAAACACCTTAAAAAAACCCTGCTTGTAACGTAAAACCTTTCTGAGGCCGATGGAATTCGGACAAATTAGGATAAAAACTTAATGGACGAATGACTTTCTTGCTGTCAGACACAGCTGGAGAAATCAGGACAATTTATCTTTTTTGTCCGAATTTTAAGTGTCAAAGTGGGAGAAAACAGAATTTGCTGATAAAAATTTGGACATTTCGAAGTTTTCTTAGGTATTGTAAGGTTATGCGAGAAATGCCTGCTTCGGGAAGCGGGAACTGCGCGGCCAAGTTTGTTGTCATGACTATGTAAAAGGAGAATAGTTCTTCTAGACACCTGATGACTCTCACTACTTCCCCGGACAGTCGGCAAAAATCGTGATAATGGAGTTTTGTAAATAGACCCAACTGTGTGGGTTTTTCGTATGGGAGAAAATAAAGTTTGTAACAAGCAATTGCTACACAGTATGTTTGTACCAAACGTGAACGAAAGAGAGCCGCTTTGTTTAGATCAGTATTGTTTGGGACAGCTTTCAAATTTTTCATATTCAGTGCAAACCACTTACTTCGTTGACCTGCTTTAGTAACACAAGTTCCAAAGGAACGACTTTTCCGTCAAGCCATCCCCATCTACCTGTGCTTTCAGAAGTTATCCGTTTAATTGCCACCCGTTTCTCGTCTTTTCGCCTGAAGCCGGCCAACACCTGGGAAAAAGGAATGTGAGCGTTGCGACCCTTTCACATGGGAAACACTTCGCGTGTTTGCTTATGTTAAATTGCGGCTTTGTTAAACAACAAATTGTTGGGAGCAGAGCTTTGCAGCTTATGAGAGTCACTTACTGTAGGGATATTTGCGTGAAAACAAACCGAAGGCGGAATATGCATTTCTTTATAAGTACATTTTCGAAGGCAAACTCATCTCGACACCTTAAAGCAGGGGTTCTCAACCTTTTTTCTCCCATTTACCCCCTGCCAGCTTCCTAACAAAATTTACTCCCTGTTTTTTGTTTACTCATTACCGCTGTAGAAAAATGTACAACATCACCATTAAATTTACCCCCAGGATAGGTAAAATTTACCCCCGGTTGAGAACCCCTGCCTTAAAGTGAAATCCAGCACAAGTAACAGTTGCTCCAAACGTCAAGCGAAGGAATCCCAGTAAAATATTTCACAGACTACCACTGCAGGCAAGGCTGGAATGCTTCAAAGCAGCAAAAAGGCAAATAAACGAATACGATTAAACATCCGAAGTCGTTGTTTTACAAGACAAAAGGTGTCAAACAACTTTAGGCTCTGACCTTTAACAGTGAAAGCAGTGAAAAACAGCATTAATTACAAATTTCTGTGTGAGCTTTTGCAGGGGCGAAAGTGAATAACATTGAAGCATGATTTTAAGAATGTCAAGCTTCGACTGAATATTTTCCCACACACCTGCTGCAAGTTCGTTTGAATTGAATACTTAAGAACTCTTACCATTCCGTTTTGAGTATCTGAGAGCACGAGATGAAATGAGTACAAATCGTTGATGGTGACAGGCCGCTTGCTCGCGTCGGAGCTGCTGGTACGCTGAAGCGACTGTTGTAAAAATGCTCCACCCACAGGTTTTGAATATTGCTGAGCTTTTCGGTCTTTATCGTTGTCGATTTGATGGTGTAGGCGTCCAGCACCACCAAGGTCTGGTTTTGGCCCAACAAGCTCAACATGTTGTCGCTGCCAGGCCGAGTAAACATCTTCTTCTGCCCTTACAGCTGCAGTCGTCAGTCTTTTTTTGCGTAGCAGGCCAAAGGCAGGGTCATTCGACTCTTCCACTGGTGACAGCGAATGCGGATCAGCATCGACTTTACTTGTTACACCATCCGCACACTTTTCAATCCTACTGTTGTGGCGCGGTTCCACAGCAGCGGGACGTCGGTGACAGCTGGAAGCGCTTGAAGCCGACTTTTTATACCTGGACTTGTGTCTTCTGCTACCGTGAACGTTCCCCGCACTTGCATCTACTTGTGCACTATCACGCCAAGGTTTTCTTGATGCCGTACAGTCTTTGTAAGGTTTGCGATATTGCTCGCGCGTGTAACGCTTTTCAACTCGTCGGTCTCCCGACGACGACTTTGGCGACGACGATATTGTGTCGTAGGATGATGTAGACAAGCTAGAATCTGTGGAGTAAGAAGAATCTGTAGATGAAGACGTAGACAATAAGCTTGAAGACCGTTTGTATCGGTCATTCCAATGTCCGTTTTCCTTTGAATGAAGACACGTCGGTTTCTCGCGCTTCGACCGTGAATTGCGTCTTTCAGGTCTGATCATATTTTTCGATTCGTGAAGCCTTGTGTGCCATGTTTCTGTAGAGAATATATGAGTTCCTCCTCCCTTGATTTCCTCCCTACAATACCTAGTTTTTCTCTCTGATCCTACAAGATTGCCAGCCTTCTGGTAATCACTGCGTTTTCCACACGGGTTGTCCGCCTCCGGCTTTTGTGTTTTTGAAGAATGATGCTGACTTGTCCGCCAGTGTTTACGGTTTTTTGAGTTTTTACCAGCATTTTCATTGTTCTTCTCAGCTTCAACATCCTTACAGTCTCTAAGATGCAGCAGTGGCTTTCGGCATTCTCGTTTTATTTCTTCGGGCTGATTTTTTTCGCAAGAGGCCTCTCTGAGAACGTGCTGTCTCCCGTTTCCTTTGGCACCAGCAGCATCTTGTGTAAGTGACTGCTCCACTGAAAGCTTACGATGTGATTTGGTCAGCGTCTTTGACTTCGGCTTTGCAATATCTTTGTGATGCGCCTGTTGTTTCTTTAGGGATGTTCGCTCACTGCTGTCACGCATTCTGTTAGCTAACGTCTTGGCTGAATGATGGTTGCCTGCCTTACGGTCGTTTCTAAAGTCGCGTTTGGCTTCAACATGGGTAGAAGAAACTTTCCCGACAATATATTTTTCGAAAGGGATCTTGAGATTGCAATCGCGATTTTGTTTTTCAACCACGTCGATGGTGCTTTCCTGTTGAAGGGAATCTTGCTGCTGACAGTGGAATGGTTTGGAGTCCTGTGCGTTTCTACGCAACTTAGTAGACTTTTTTGATTTGTTAATCGCTTGTTCCCCAATTGCCGTGCTTACGCGTGCATCGAAGCTTCCGAGATAGCCGCTATCAGCAATAGGGTTCTGACTACCACTCTGCCCTGCCCTTGACTCTGCATGATCACAAAAGTTTTTTTCGATACAGTTGTCACCGTTTTTAGCGACAGATGAATTGTGGGCACCTTGCTTGTCCTTAGCGACTGCAGTCTGAGACTGGGGAGTATAGGCGCTGGTGGTCTTGGTATTTTCAGAGCGTCCGATACAACGCGAGTCAGTGTTTCTGTTATTTTCTTTATATCCTCTTCGTTTTTTGGAACTCTTGGCATTTCTGTGGTTGCAATAATACCCTGAAGAGGGTTTCCCACGTGCTGACTGATCTTCATTTTCGATGTTGATGCAAGTGATGCTGTTGCGCAGATTTTCTTCGTCGAACTCACCGTCGCTGTTAGTCTGTTTGCAATTTGAAAGACGCCCTGCAGTCGATGGCCACATTCTGGCTACTGCCATCATTCTGCAAACACTTTCTGTGAGTCCACTGAGGTCATTGCTGTTGTCATTTCCACACAATGATTCCTGTTCAGTTAAGCTGTCGTGCTTCTGTCTAACATTCTCTTGGCACTCCGCTAAAGCATCTTGTGTTTTCTGCTGTATATTACTGTCATCCTTCCACGACGCCTGCGTAGATGCTATTATTGTAATATCGCATAAGTGACGCTCGAGACACTTTTCTTTGCCACCCGATAAAATCTTGTCATGTTGCCCGCAGGCATTTGAGTGGCCGTACTCGTTTGGCAGGGCAAGTGCCGGTAACGGATGTTCTCCTTCACCACATCTTTTTTGCGATGAAACGTCCCAATTCTTACTTACCGCAGGGTCTTTTTTATCGCACCAGTCATTATCGAAAGCTTGAGTTTTACAAGGGTGCTCTGCACTGCCGCGGTGCGGTCGTCGATCGTGTATGTGTTCCTTCACATGGGGACCAGTTTGATGCCGACGAAGATCTAAAAGATCTTTATCCGTTCTATGTCTCTCGTTAGGCTTCTTTAAGGTCTTCAACTTTATATCTATTTTTTTCTGCGTGTCACGGTGTTGCGCTTCTTTCTCAATGTCTGGCTGGATGTTCAGATTTCGTTCTATAGTGCAAAGTTGCATCAACAGCCCATCAAGGTTTCTGACATTTGCTCTTGGCTTTAAGGTTTGATCCGTTTCGAGTTGCTTCAGATTTCCGCACGTATTGGTATCAGCGCAAACAGCGACCTCGCATTTATCAGTGGAAGGCATTCCACAGACTTGCCGTCAAAACTGTTTGGTCTAAAATTAGTTCTCCGTTTCCTAACGACACACCTTCGGGAACACCATGCACATATCTTTAAAAGTTTCTCAGCAATCGATACGAAAAAAGTGATCTGCACAAATAGAAAAAGTTCAAAAGTTACACCATCCATTTCAAATGGTTTGTCGCATACCACAATCAAACAAGGAAAATTTGGTAAAAAGCAACAGTTGTTCCACTTTTTCTACGAAAGGCTGTTGCATGTGTTAACAACTACAGCAGAACATGTTCCTAATGAACACGAGCTGGCTAAATTTATATTTATTGTTGCCTCGTCGAGTTGCAGACATGCAAATTATAACAAATATTTAGGATTTTAAAGTTTTAAATAATGTAAACACAATCTGGAGTCTTCAATTAAAATCTCTAGAAGGTTTTCTATAGGCTACAGAGGAATCAGCCGAGTAGGCTCTGCTTTCATCATTTTGCGATGATTTAAACTTGCGCATATCTCTATTCAAGTAACTTCACTCTACAGGTGAAACAAGCAAGGAATCAATTACAAATTTTAATAGAAATCGATTTCACGTAAAACTACCCATCATCAGTCCTTACATCTTTGACATCTTATTCATACAGATCATCAGTCCTTACGTGTTATTCAAATAGAATAAATTTTATTCTTATTCAAATTGAATTTCTATCTCAATAAGATGTAAAGAATGATGATGTGTAGTTTTACGTGAAATCGATTTCCTATTAAAATTTGTGATTGGTTCCTTGCTTATTTCACCTGTGGAGTGAAGTTACTTGAATCTGGAGTCTTAATTCACTTCTTAGATAATTCATTTAACAGTAGTTCGTATACTTCAGAAGGCTTCATTGCTTAGCAAAATTCGCAGTTCCATTGAGTTTTTCGCTTGCAACGCGTTCTTTCTGCGATTAGAAAACGATCATCAACATCGAATTGCGAAGAGTCAGTCTGAATCTGCCCATCATAATGCAAATAAGCGCAGGCGCAACTTGCAGCAATGTGACTTTGCGCGGAGACGAACGCCGTATAGCCTCATAACTACAGATTGTAAGCCATTACTGAAATCAATGGCGCCAAACCCCGAGCAACTGCATGGCTGCAAAATCGATTTAATCCTTAACCATACATTACAGAGCTTCTCTTTTATGTTTTTCTCCACGTAAACCGTTCCAGTTTTAGAGCTAATGAGTAACTCAGCAAGAGTTGTTGCTTCAATGCGTCTGAACAAGAACAAATCTAATGTTCGAAATGAAATAGCAAGACCGTCACGAAGGTTCTTGATCGCACTACTTCAGAAGTTAAGAAAAAGGGACTCCAAGAAAGTTGGCCATTGGTCAAAGGTTGTAAGACAAAATTCGATTAGTGTTTAAATTATTCACGATCAACCAGAAAATTAAACAAATTGGCTGTCTTGGACTGTTGCCAATAGCAACATGCAAGGTAAAATCATCCAAATGCTGGGTTTTACTATCCAAATAGAAGCAGCACCGTTTTAAGCATCTGCAACGCTGGACAACCAAAAGTAGCTATAACGGAATTAACTTATCCGGTAACAAATAGCTAAAGTTCTTTTCATGATATCTGTTACAATATGATAACAACAACACTCAACCACTTAACACAAACTGCGGTTGGTTGCAATGTGGGTATCAAGAACTTAATGGCAACGTCAAGATGAAGCCGTTTTGAAGATGACCTGCTGCAAAGTTAACTTCGTCAGAGATGCTTCTAATTTCACCGCAATTTTTTAACTGGTCATAACTTTTTTCAGCTTATGGTACAGGTTATATCTCAGTGAAACTGACGAATACAACTTACTTGGATTTCTCGAAAATTTTGTTGAATTATTCTCTCAACAAAACGTATAGAATCGATGACACATTTTAAATATACCAGCAACCAATAGTAAACTGCTGGTTTACTAACAGACTAAACAACGGGGTTTGAATAGTGTCATAAGTTGTAGCAAAGCATTCGGAACAAGAAACTTGGGAAAATGTTCAAGTCTTTGGTGCTTTTGTCTAAAAACGGAAAAAAATCTGTAGTAGCAAAGATAAGACTAATATTTATAAAGATGTTGTTGGCACTTTGGCAGCGCAGACATTAGATGCCAGTTCTTCAGTTCGCTGTGGCGACAAGCCAAGAAAATCACTTTTATCAAACAAATTTATTTCCATGTGACCTTCAGCAAGAATCCGCAAAGTACTTAAGCTGTAATGAGTTTCGAATATACTGTAGTTTATTTCACAGAAGAATCGCAAACAGTGAGAACGTCTGGCATGAATGCAAGCTAGTCTGCGTTTGTATTGTAATGCGTTTGGTTAATTCTTTTCTTCTGTGAAGAGGTCTGTAAAAATATTGCCCTAGTCTCTGAATTTCAGAGCATAAAGTATCGGATACATTCTTGCACGTTTTTTTTAACTGGGGATAATTTCCACTGTCTAGTTTTACTCTTGTCTTCATTGGCTAGAACAGGGGTTCCCAACCTTTCTCTGACCATGTACCCCTTCAGAATTTTGTCAGATTAGCATGTACCCTTAAAATATCTTATGACAGAAAGGCTTACAAAAATAACAGAAATCCACTGAATTTTTAGTACAACTTTTAGATTTTTAGAATGATTCTTGAAAATAATATTTACATTACGGATATATGTATAAATACTTGGGAAATGACTAATACATAAATATATTTTCCCTTCTATTGCTAACCCTAAATGCACCCCTTCAGATAGGAAAATGTACCCCTAGACGTACGTGTATCCCAGGCTGGGAATCCCTGGGCTAGAATTTACCCGAATTATATGATTACGATCTGATTGGACCTGCTACAAGCGATGGTTGAGACGGCTGATCTTGGTGAGGTAGAGATGGGCTTTTCGTGCTAATCATCAGAACTGCAGCAAGGCTCACAAAAAAGAGCAGGCTGCCTGTGCAGGCGCAAAATTTGCAAATCATCTAGTTTTTTGTCTAATAAAACCCAGAGTAAACCGAAGTAAACCAAGCGTACTTATCAATAGCTGGGGGGGGTATTAATCGCTTGAGACTCTGGAGTTTCCTCAGCGTCGTTATCAGAATTGCTCAAATGGCAAATTTTCTCATGAAAATAATTGTCGATGTCTGTACCTCACTCATCCGTGGTTTCTCGCATTATACCCGTAATGCTCTGTCCAACATTTTCCTAGATTTAAATCAAAACATTAATTGAACCACCCCAGGCTCACTTTGATCGAGCTCCATATAATAATAAAGGCAATCTTTTACGCAAAAGTTGATAGATGAGTTGCACCAAACTGTGAGTTGTTTTTATTGAAACAACTTAGGTAACATTCAGGGAATATTAACGAAAGATCAAAATACGATTCTTGGTAGTTCTTCTGCGATGTGGATAAAACAGGTCATTGCGTTGAATCATGGTAAACCAAATAAATTAAAGCGTATTAATAGAAACTTTTCATTAATGAAAACTTAGCAAATACATGAGTTTAGTTAAAAACCTGTGAATAAAAATTTGCGACTGTCTTCGAGAATCATTGCAAACGGCGATTTGTGGCAGCAGTACCATTACACAAAAGTGTCAGTTGTTGTTGCACTTTTCATGGGATTTCAGAGTTTCCATAAGCAAATATTTCAATTATACCCTTGGAAAAGCTGAAAATATCGTGAATATACCACTCAAACCCAAATCGGATTCTTTGTTATGTTTGTGCTGTTCATTACATCGCAGCCTAGAACCTCGCGTTTTTCGTCAAAACCAACACGTAAATTTAGGTGCAAACTGCAAAGTACGTAGCACTCAGCAGGGACGTGCATAGGTCTAGTGACGCTCTGGGTGAATACTTAATTGTATGCCCCCTACCAAATTTTAGCGATGAGGAATGTGAGAAATACAGGCACAGCGAAACTACCTGCCCAGACCTTTGCCACGTGCAAACGAATTACGCCACAAAAACTTCATCTCAAGTGAAGAGAAAAAAGCTGTACAAGTCTCGTACCACGTTACGCAATAGTAGCAAGGGACTTGAACGCTTGAACGTTGCAAACAGTGGTGGCACACTTTGGGGTTTTGTCCCCAAATCTGGGGTTTTCAATGTCTTTGTGGGTTTCTGGTTGTTTCTTTCGAAGATCTGGGGTTTTTAAGATTTTACTGCGTAGCGGTAATTTAAGATATGGTATAATTGATTTTCTTTGTTATCATATTTCATGACAAGTAAGACGTTTCTGCCACACTCTTCTCCAAGTGTAGAAAAAATATGTTCACAAATAAATTGCATGAAAACCAGAACCACTAACTCTTTGAAAGCAGAAACAGTCAAAAATCGACTATTTGTAAGGCGATCACCAGAAAGAATCAGACATGCACCGGCTGGGTCCCAAACAAATATAATTTCAAATCGTCTGGATGGTACAGTGAGCAAGAGATACAAAGAAAGGCTCAAAATACAAAAACATGAACCTGTCACAGATGCTAGAAGTGACATTAAGGACAAATTCTTGTAACATATGATTAAAATATCTATCTGGAGA
>JGI24159J19872_10002311_pt1 | contig 22553 bp, 9 predicted proteins | sample Ectturendosymbi4_FD_19872 | JGI IMG/M metagenome (IMG submission 19872) | reverse complement strand
TTTTGAGGAACTTGCGCTTGCTCTGAAAACAGAGTTTTCCCTGAAAATTTTCACTGTATTGAATATAGTTTTTACATTCAGGATTTTTGAGCAACTTGTGCTTTCCCTGAAAAACATAGTGTGCCCTGAATTCACTGTATTGAATATATATTTTTTATCATTCAGAATTTTGAACAACCTGCGCTTGCCCTGAAATTTTTCACTGTATTGAAATATTTTTTATCCTTCAGGATTTTTGAGCAACTTGAGCTTGCCCTGAAAACAGATTTTGCCTTGAATTTTTCAAGCCGGGGGGGCGGCCGCCCCCCCGCCTCGTACGCCACTGGAAATTGAAATTAATAGGAAAAATATTAACCCTTCTGCAGCAAACCCGAAATAGTGCATTACCTTTATTTTCTTACAAACTGCATAATCGTGCGTTTCATTCACTTTCATCATGTTGATTCCCTTTTTTGGTGTACGTTCGTCACTCTCTGAACCACACAATTGTATTTTTGGCGCCCCCTACGGCCCAGTGCCCTAATCAGCCTCCTATAGTTCGCCTAATGCTAGCGCCGGCACTGCAAAGCAGTTTATGCATTGATGTCATGCTATGCATTGTGATGATTTTTGATGTAAAACTTTGTAAGACTAACAAAAAATCTGTCCGCTCGTTAAACACAAAAGAGGAAAAACAGCGTAGTCTGTGGTTGTTTCAAAAACGGTGGAGAATGAATGCAATATTTTTCGACGGTACGTTCAATGATGTTGCTTGGTCAAAGAGTCGAAAACCGCTTTACTGTAAGTGTTGCAACAATGTTCAAACAGCTGAAAATTATCATGTTGAAATGATGAAAACAGTTTAAACTGTTGCAGCCATGTTCACAGTGTTCAAACGTTGTTACACACACAAAATGAAGTTCAAAAGAATCGCAAAAGGAGAACAAAACCTACTTTCTGGTCCCGGCCTATTTTTTGGTTGGACTGGCCGGGGGTTCGGTCATTTCTTCTTTCAAACCTAATTCAACAAAGCAAAGACCCTCAAAGTCTGCCAAACAGGTCTACAGTCCAATCTTCAAGATGAAAGGATAGAGGTCACCTTCTTGAAAGATTTTAACAGTATGTGAAAAACGTGCAGACATCCGAAGAAGTGATGGGTATGATTGATTGATTGTTTCATATGATTCAGCTAATAAACAGAAACAATACAAAGATCCTTCACGCAAAAAGGAAACCAATTGTCACTGAACATTAGAATAAATGAAAAGACAGTGGCAAAATAACTGATAAATGTAAACAAACAGTGTTACTGTATCACATAGGACTGGGTAAGGACCATGTCGGTCATCCAGTCAACCAACCGCATTTATTACTCTTTGAAAAGTGTTGAAAAAGGCAGTTGGAAGTCAAATAAGTACAGTTAAAAAAACAAACAAACAAACACAGAACATGGTGAAGCAAATTTACAGATGACGAAAGAATGCCTATGTACACAAAGGAGTGGATCAAATTCATTTGAGGAAAGTCGGTACAGTTAAAAAAGTGTTGAAACAAAGTGTAAAAATAAAAAAGTAAAATAAAAATTGTAATTGATGACGTACAAAAGAGGAACAAAACAAAGCAAAAAAACTATGGAGCGTAATTTCATGACGCAAAAATGGGATGTGTACAGAAAAGAACGAAAGACAAAAAAATTAAGATACACATAAAACAAACAAAATTACACTATCCAAATTACTGAAACTCTTGGCGTTTTGTTTTTGATAAGTAAATTCCACTTAAAAGGCGTTTCTTAAGTTTCCATCTGAAGGTAAAATTGCGGAAGACTTAATACAGTCTCGTATTGAAGACCACACTTTTGGGCCAAGAAATGTGACGGAACATTTACCTTTAAAGTCTAGGTAAAAACAAGTTGTTAAAAGTGGATAGTCTTACTGGGTAAGAATGAATTGAACTGGTTGGAATATATAATCATCAAAATGGTTTGGAAGCAGTACTGGGGCTTACTGCAAAACAGAATACTGATTCGTTTGATGAAACCAGCCAAAACCTATATCGAAAAAAGAGCTTTATCAGACTCTCTCAGCTCGTGAGACGGAACATAACCCACAAGCTCGTTTAAATGAATAGCTGGAAATGCTTTACTATAACTGCTTAAGCTAAAGGAGTTTCTGCTGCACATCTATTAGTTACCGGACAGTTCTGCAAAAATGACAAAACATCAGTGGTGTGTTACATATGCCAAATGTTATGAAACAAGGGGACAGAAAAAAATGTTGCAACACACAAAATATGTTTTTGTAAACAGAACAAACACCGGTTCTCGGAAAAACGTGGTAAAATTACTCTATTTGCTGTTGCGGTAGCAAACGCATCTTTCTTTTCAGTAGGAATGTGCTCGTCATAACTTCTGCCTTTTCACCACTTACTATGCACATTGTTGATTATATCCTCGCCATTTGCCAAAATTTGAGCAGCGCTGGGTGCAAAGTTCGCGGTCTGTTAAAGTCGCTTGCATTGAACTCCTTCGCTGCAATAGCAGCTAATGAAAGTTTTTTGTTGCTGTTCTTAATTCCATGTATTGCAATCACATGTGTCATGTTGGATAGAAAGCCGTTTAGCCATATCAGCAAATCGATTGTCACGTCATTAAAACACGTTATGAACGAATCGCGACGCTGCAAGGCCTGCCGCGCAGATCAATAAACTGACGGCCGGACGGGAAGGTTACTTTAGGTGATTCACTCACTGTGTGCAAGCAATCACGGTTCATCGCGCAGTTCATTCTTCTGTTGCTGTTGTGAACGAAGACTACTTCGTGAGCGTCGTCGGTGAAACTGAACAGGCTTAACTTCAAGCAATAGTGTTGCACTGTTACGCAGCTTGTTCGAGAAGGGGACGAAGAGCACATGATCAAACTGCAGGTAAACTGAAACAACTAGTGCATGCTGTATGAGGTTAGCTATTTCCGAGTTTACAATCTTTAAACGTTAGTAATGCCTAGTTATTTGTGGATTAGATCAAACGTATTTACTGCTATGCGGCATCGACTGTTGCCAAGGCTAGGATTGCAGCAAAATGGTTATATAATAATATTTTGTGTTCATTTGTTTGTTTTTTTGATTTAAAGTCGATGTCACATGGACTTAGTATTAGCACCCAGGGGTGTAGTGGGACGGGAACGCGTGGGAACGGTGTTCCCACACCTTTTTCACGTTTTGCTTTAAAAGTAGTTTAAAGCTGTTTTAAAAAGGCTATTGTTTGCGTGCGTTCCCACACCTTTCTTTGTTAGCACTACATCCCTGTTAGCACCCAAAAACACGTTATGTTTTTTTATACATAGCTCTGATAGATCGCTTTGCCGGTACAGAACGTAAACAGCCAGGACAGCTCTGATAGATCGTTTGCCAGTACAGAACGCAAAAAGCCAGGACAGCTGAGCTCACAGACTGGCGAACATCGGACTGTAACGTTTAATTTCATGATACGAAAACTAAGAAATGTTGTTGTGGTTTACTTCATATATATGCTGACCCAAGTCAAAGACCAGATCTGACATTATCGAGTTGAACCTCGCTATTACAAAGCTTCTAAGGTAGGGATATCGGTCAAAATTTGCTTCCAACATATAAATCGCTTCCTGATAGATTTTCTCAGTTCGTATTAGACTTTATTGAAACAAGTTTGAAGTTGTATCAGTACCTTCTCTTAACTACTAACACGTGGTAAAACATTTCTCCAGAATCCCAGCCAAACGTTGAATGTAACTCTGCTACTAAGTTCTAGATCTTGATTTGCCTACCTCCAAAAAAACAAATTGCTGCCAGTAATTTCAGTGCCAGCATAGATTGGACTTCTTTAGCTCGAATTTTTGGGAATCTTGATCTTTTTAAGGATGTGGGCCCCGTGAAAACTCTAAGACTTTTGTACTTGCGCATCTGGACTGTTAAAAATCAGCAATGAAGGAAAGCATTGGCACACTAGTCACACGGCCGAACGATCGTAGATCAGGTCTCTCTATTCGGAGAAGTGGCGCAACAAGGCTTTACGAATTTCGCAGTAACGCACTTTGTTGTGAGCGTCACGCCGTGAACTCAGTAAAAATGCCATCTCTGCCCATTGAACTTGAGAAAGCAGTCTCTCAGCCATTACCCAAGATTCATGACCATAGGTGAGAATCGGAACAAAGCCCAATTTATACTGTTAGCTTTGCGATGCTAGGAAGTTCCCATCGTGTGACCACAGAGCGATAAAACTCACGCAGAAATGTGTTTGCCTTGCCAATCCGTGTATCAGACCCTTGCTCTACTTTCTGTCTTTCGTGAATACCGCACCCTGCGGAACTTGAACTTCTCGACTTGTTGCAGTGTATTGCCGCTGCCTTGCACGTACACTGCCTTTGTTTTGCGGAGAGACATCATACCTCGTTTTTTGTCTTTTTTGCCCAGTAAATTAAAACGAAATATCGGTGGTCTAACGCAGTGATGCCAAAACGTGCCAGGCTAATTCAAAACTCTGTGGAAACAAACAAGTGATTTACTGCGATGAGGAACCGCACAACACCAATTCTCCGAATGCGTGGGATATCAAAGCAAACAAACACCACAGCGAAAGCCGTGATTTGTTCCCTGTCCGTCATCTACTTCCCGCGCGAAAGCTCGCCACGAGCATATGTGTCGTCATAAAAGATATTAGATGTGGCCAAAATTTATTGTCTTATAGTAACACTTCTATAATTTCAGCTTAGCATTAGCTGCTGTGCTATAACAGTTGCAATGATATGCCGTAGTAATTCTCGTATATACAGCTTTATCTTCATCTAGTTTCGAGAGGGAAAATGAAATTTCTCCACTTTTGACCCCCTCTGGAGAAATCTTCTTGGCTACCACTGGAAAAATCCACTATTATCCCCCCCTGGAAAAAATACTTCTGACGCCCATGGCCATGGCCATGGCCAACCGGTTGAAAAACACTGGTGTAAAACAATAGAGTAGTGATTTTCATGAGCAAATATTACCGATATACATTTGGGAAATATAATAAATCGGTATTTTATGCGCCAGCGTCATACTTATATCGGCATGATATGTATCTATCTAGCTCTAGTTGCTGTCAAATATTGCTTGTTTGCAGGTTCTTAAGTTTATGGGAATACTGACCATCATGAAACTGAGCGTATTTGCAGTTTCAGCTTTATCGCTTCTGATTGCCTTGTCGTGGATTTTGATCTATTGCCCAGCCAGTAAGTAAAGCTGTTTTTTGAAGTGAAAATCAGGTTCAGCTCGTCGATTCACGCACAATGCCGATCAGCTTCATAAAATGTAGAGCAAGGCTTGTTGCCTGCATTATCAGCAATAAGTTCCTTGAAATTTCGCTAATTACAAACTATGATATTTGATGTGTTTCCAAAAATGCATGACGTGTGACTTATTCTACTCTTAACCGCTGCATTTATGTCACGGAGTGCGCTCTATTAGGACCGCTTTCGGTATTTGGAAATACAGTCAACAGCTCAAGCAAACGAGATTTAGTTTTTTTGTTAGTATCAAGCTATTAGGTTTTGTATGCGACCATGTTGTCTCGCAGTAATAATGCGCTCATGAGGCTGTTAATAATTAATTTTTTTATTCGATCTCTGACCTACTTCTAGAAGACGTGTCCTGGAAACTCTACTCACAAGCATCGCGCACTTCAATCAGCGTTTGCAATTCAACAGTTCTAGGAGCGATTAAAGAATTGATATCCGACCTCTTGTTAACACTGAATTGCACAGTTGTCAGTATTTTGACGGCAACTGCACGGACAGTGTAACAATCCTTTGGCGTGATGACCTTCTTAAAATTGACCGTTTCAAATATGCAAAATGTTGTTGTTCACCAAGAAGAAACAATGATGCTATTTAAGCCTGCGTGTAACAAAACGGCCAAGAAGCACGCTCATACGTATAGTTCAAAATTTTGCGCAGCCTAGGCGGAGTTGGATTTTAAATTTTTGAAATTTGTGGGTCCGGAGCGGATTGATTGATATTTCATAAACGAGGATATGGATTAGGCCATAAGAACTTGGAGGCTTGCGTGCACCTGACACCAACACACCGTTGCGGCGTTGCTTCACAAGACGAAAGTGATCGCCGTCACATTCAGTTTTTGTATACCATGCAGTTATAACCAGATCTGGTTGGCCGGACGCGCGCCGACGTCGGCAAGTCGGGTCGTCACAACAGAAACCTGAAAGCTATTGGCATCGATCGGTTCCCGTCAGCGCAATGTAAGCTTACTTAGTGGTGTTGGCGAGAAAGGAGCGTTGCGCCAATGCTTAGGTAGCATATTTTACTAGAAAAATGCGCCGATGCACAGTCTTTATAAAGTCACTGTTCAAACGTCCTGTCACAATAGTTGAAAAAACGACTTTGCTGTGAGACTAATTCCGATGATTAATTGAAGACCCTCTAACGAAAAGTGCTCAAGTCACAAAATACCAGTTTTGAGAAAACAGCTGTTAAAGTTTTCAATTTGCAAATAAAACACCTAAACATTCGAATTTCCAGATCATATTAGGTCTGCAGTAGTGGGATAACGTTGTGTTTCTTTGCATCACAGAACAAAATGTTTTCCTGTTACCATCGACAATATAATTAACAAGCAAAGAAATGGACTTGAGTACTTTGCACCGAAATTGACAGTCTAGGGGTCTTTGCTCCTCCTGGAGTTGGAAACGTGACATTTTTCTATTACATTTTTGGTAAAAAATGGTTGCTTTCTAACTTTTGAGAGATAAAAATGAAATTTCCCACTTCTGGCCTCCTCCTGGAAAAATCTTTTTGACTACCTTCAGAAACGCTCACTATTCCCCCCCTTCAAAAACTTCTTCTGGCGCCCATGCCTGTAGCCAGGTTTAAATATTTGGGGGCAAATACATATTTAGGAGGGGAGAAAATTTGTGGGCAAAAAATTTGGGGGGCATTGCTCCCGAATTCCCCCCGTGGCCAACGACCTGCCTGCAGTGCAGCTTTGCAGTCACCCTCAACACATTTCACACACACATTCACAAAACTTGTATTTACAAGACAGCATCACACAAAAACTATTTTCACGGGTGCGGTGCCAGTGAATAATTCCAGAGACGAAGAAAACATCGAAAGGAGTCAAACCTTATGCCTGTATTAAGATCTGCTAAACGCGAAGTGGCAGACATGATTATTTTAAATGAGGGGTCTGAGTCAATGGGTCTCTCTGCTGGCAACGCTGATGGTGTTTCTGCACCGAAACACCTTATGGTTTATGAAACTGTGTCCATGCGTACATAAGCTACTCCACGTCCTCTTCATCTGAGTTATTGCTGTATCATCTTTGCCGATGTCAAGTGAAATTTCTGACCACTCCATGTGCGCATGCACAGAGTAATATTCTACATATCAAATACGCTGAGAAAACTGATGATTAGGGCTTAGGGTTAAATGTTTACATAATTGTGTCGCGTTCGGGTTTGGGTTAGGGTTAGAAAAAGAAAAATAATTGAGGTTTAAGACTAGGTCCAATATCTTTCAGTGGTTATACTTATTCCCGTACTGTAGTTTGTTGTGGGTATCTGACATCTAATCAAAAAGTTTTGAATTACACAACACACATCAAAAAAGTAATCGCCAAACTTTGTTCCTTTACTCTGAGAAGCAAAATAACTGACAATCAATAATAGGTCATAAATTTCGCTTGACACCGGAAACCGTCATACAGCAAGATTCCTCTTCACTCTTGTTCGTCGAGCTTGCTTTAATCTTCTTCTGAACCAGTGGTTCCTAACCTGGGGTTCTCAGATTTTTCGGAGGTCCGAAATGCGATTTTCGAGGGTGAGAGTTTGTATGTTCTTGGATGTACTTTTTTCAAAGCATCCGAGATTTATGAAAGCTTACAAGTGTTATTGCTCGAAAGAACATTATCCGGCTTAATTCTTCCAAGTAACAATATTAAATTAACGATTGAAATTGCTAAATGCGTGCATTGGTATTTCTGCTTCACGTTGCGGTTACCATGCTGAAGATGGCCGGTGATGCGACTGTAAGCGCATTGTGATATTTAAACGTTTATGGCGCAAGTATGGCGAGATGTTGTTTGATGCAACATAACTCGAAAGTTTCTGGTGTTCAACCATGCAAAGTTACCAGAAATTGAGTACAAAAGCCCTATCTATTCTAGTGCCCTTTGCAACAACATGAATCTGGATTTTCCTCTGTACTTCATTTGAAAAGCAAGTATCGGAATCTTTTGAATGCCTCGAACGATTTGCGGATAGCTCTGAGTAACTGTGTGCCAAGGCATGAGCGGATAATTTCAAATAACAGCAACAAAAAAGTCATTAATTTTTGTTTCTAATGACCATTAAGATATGAAAGTTAAACAGTACGACTGAGTCTTTTCTGTTGTGTTGTCAGTAGGCCTAGGTATTACGAGTACAAATTAAAAAATGAAGATTCTGCAAAATCAGACTGTTTTTGAATTTATACGCTTTCTTTTGAAACGATGGGGTACGAACAACCCCTTATTTTTATGAAAGGGGTGCCAACTTCAAAAAAGACTGGGAACCTATGCAAACACTAAAGCATCAGTCCAAAAAGATTGAACCATTGTTTTTTTTTGGAAAGTTGGTAGTATGCGCTCCTGCGCATAGTGCAGTCGCTGGTGCATGCTTAGCAGTCGTGCATTCCACGTGATGCATCCTTGCGTCTGTGCACAATTGACCTCAAGACTTGTTTACAGGTGTTGTGAAACGGAAAGCGGCTCTCGATCACGGCAACGTTCACGCCAGTAGCAACAGGTACTCGTTCATTCATTTATTTTCGCACCCGCTTTTTCCTCTAGGGAGGGTCGCGGGGGCAGCAGCCTTAGGAGAACTCGAAATACCTCACGGTAGTCTGTAATTATTTATTCTTGTATTGACTTATGCATGGTGAATATCGAAGCGTTTGACATGATATTGGGAAGACCTGTTCTACTGGAAGTCGTTTCTTGTTGGCAGACATCATGCTAGTCTTGATGATTATTTCAACAACTACGAAGCTCTTCTTGATGCGGAGGACAACCAAGAAAGTGGACCAGAAACAATGGAAAAAGATGCAAACAAACAAAAGAATTCTGAGGTTGCTAATTGAGAATTTTCATGCATGGTCACCAATCGGCTTTAAAATCTGACTAAGCTGAAGTTTTGCATTTATTTAGGAGTCTAAATTTGTGTTGTTTGCAATGGTTACTTTTTCCAAAATATTTAAATCTAAGTAGAAGTTTCAGCACACTTACTGATGCGATCATTGCATTTGCATGAATGAAAACATCTTTTACAGTACCGTAGATTACCGTAATCTTCTGGTTTTGTTAATTGTACTTCAGTGATTGATTTATGTAGGCTACAGTTAGGTAATCAATAGTTTCATAACAGTAAATCAATACCTTTATAAATTGTGACACATGAAAAGTTTTTTTCTCTGAATTTCTTTTTTACTTTAAACGCGTGTTTGCAACAAGAATCAAACAAATTTTTGAAGCAAAGCGTCGTCGTTGTAAACAAATAATCAACCTAACAAGGCAACGAATTCTATCCTCAGCTTTTTATAAAACATTTGTTTGAGTTGGTTCTTTGTAGCTAGCCGTAATTCGGTCCATGCTTTCCGTAATTTGGATTTTTCTAATTAGGCCCATAATACAACAAAATTTTGTTCATTTGTTAAACGAAGGCCAGCCAATGCAATAAAATTGTGTGCTTCATCTCACGAAACGATTACATTGCACCAATATGGTTCAGTGTAGCAATATGGATCAGGTAGGATTATACCACTTTCAAGTAATTGCTACCAAGACACAATTTAGAACTCTAAATATTCAACCAACTTTAGTGAATTCTGAATAACGTCTAGTGATATCGTATTGAAAAAACTACTGGGATTTTTATGTGATGTCTTGCGTCTTATAGTCGTTGTTTTTCGTGCTTTAAATGTGTGTAAGGCTCTACAGCAGGAGTTTCCAACAGTTTTTACTCCTGAAACCCTAAATAAATTTTGTTTTGACCTCGTACCACCTACAAATTATGATCAAGAACTAGCTTTCAAATGCTTAGAAAGGAATTTAAATTTTTTAATATGTGAAGATGATCAAGCATATCGTCAAGAAAGGATGATACAGATCAACACTTATGTATGCTCAGCAAAAAATAATCGATTACTTGAAATATGTACGAAATAATAAAATGAGAAGGCTGACTTCCAAAAGCTTGTTAATGTATTTCAATTCAATAACACTTTTGTTCCTGTTTCTGGCCTAAGTTTTTCAAAATGTGGAACTATGTTGCTCATGGTAATACGTATGTCTGCTTGTGCAATGTGCATTCAAGCGATTTCTAGATTTCGTCTTACTTAACAGAGTGCTAAAGCCTGGCTCCCATAGCCATAGATGTGTTGTCGCAAAGAGAATGAGCGTAGCCAGTGCAGTTTCACAGTCTTGTAAGCATAACCACAGCAGAGCACCAATACTCTTCCAAATTTTTAGTCTCAAATTGCGTTTCGAGAGCAAGATTTGAACGCAGCTTACTGTAGTATAAGATCGTCTTTCAATCTTCTTTCAAATCTCTGTCATCTGACATTTTATTCAAATTGAAGGAGCATGGATTCATAATCCGTTCGTCCGATGTTTCCACCTTCCCAACGTCAAAATACCTATCAAATGACGTCGACAGCACTTCCAAATGAGCCACAATTTCTTCACAACCACTAGGAATCTTGTCATTAAGACGGACAATTCTCGCACCACTTACAATGATGTCCCACACCCCTGGTTGGGAACCATTGTTCTATATCGATAAGATGTACTTAGTGTTGCCGATGCTTGTAGCATTCCCAAACCTTTTTGATTGTGTTGCAACGCTAGATGCACTAACGAAAAGGATTTTTCTAAAAGATTCGAACACTCCTTCAATTTTACTGTGTCCAAGCTGGCATAGCCTCACTTGTGGATCAATTGTGTGAAGTTTATCAGTGTACTCCCAAAACGACAAAGGCGCTCCCTAAAATGTCACATTCTTTTCAAAATGCTGAACCTGAAAAATTTTAAGGAACTATTTGCTGCACTTCACCTTGTTTTTATTGTATTTGGCGCCCCCTTTTGCAACTGCCTCCTCAAACAGCAGGTCTGTATCAGGCATTGCACAGTAGCGTAGCTAGTCCAAAATGTCGCGACGGGCCAAATATTTTGACTTTTCCGAGCAACAGTATTTTGTTTGAGACCCCGTCTCTCAAAGCACAAAACGACAAGGTATGCTATACATGTGGGGGCCAAGACCCTTTTGGCCACCCCTAACTACGCCTATGCCACTGCATGGCCTTCTATATTTCTTTGAAATAAATAAAAAAGATCGTAAAATCCTGTGTTTTGTTTTTCCGATTTAACTTCTGGATACCGCTTGCTTCCTGAGCGAGGTGCAACAATAAAAGGATTCATTTATGGTCTATAAATAGGACGGCCAGCGCTTTTTCAGTGTCACGACGAATGAAGAGTTAATAGGAGGTTGATGTTTTTCTACAGTATGCGAAATACTTGACAATTGCAGGTTGCGATTCCACTGGAGCTGTTCAAGGACGAAACATTTCAATCAATGATTGACCAGCTCAGCTCTCAACAATTGCAAGGCTTCGAATTTTTAGCGGAATCCATGAATGTTACAATTTACCGCACGCCTAAAGGGGTTGGTCAAATAATATTGCAACTGCTTATATAATTTTGTAAATTTTAATGTTGTTCGCTCAAAAAGAAACCGTGTTACCAAAAGTCTTTTACTGAGTTCAGATATGCTGCTGAAGTTGTCTGCGATATACAAATTGTGATCTGCAACATAATTATTGTTAACTTTCACATATTGGGTCGCTTCAAGAAGTACTGAATACTCCATGGGTTAGCAAAATATTTCTTGTAAATGCTTTTATTCGTAGAACGCGGGTCTCTACGAGTACAAATTGTACGCGTACCTTCCCGATGCCACTCCAGATAAGATCGCAGCCGTTTTTCTCGACAACGAGTACCGCGTCGTGTGGGATGAATACGTTACAGGTGTGGTGAATTTGCTTTGCGGTTTTATTTGAACGAACACTTCTGATATTGCTTGAGCTTTTGGGATTGTTCATAAAACATGCTCTTTGAATTCTACGAAAACTGGCTTTGTCGTTCTGCATTTTGTAAATATGCGCAGCGCTTTGTGTCTTATGAGTTGGTGACCAATCCTACAGGATAGCGTTGTTTGCCACCTGACTTACAATGTTTACCATTATACTGGGCTTACTAAGCACATCGTTTGAAACTGAGGGTCATCTTCATATGCTTGACCTATTTCAAAATTCTTGCCTCGGCAAATTACTGGTCGGTCATCGATCGCTCTGTCGCAACATTCATTCAATTCAGGCAACTCCGCGTGTTTGCAATTGTTCCAGACGCGTTAGACTTTGCCCTGTAACGAAATCGAGCGCTTGGATCGCGTCATTCTTCATGCAAGCAAGCCAAGTTACTGACCGTATCGTGTTTCCTCACGCTTGTGAGGGGATGCCCATTTCCGCTCTCTTACTAGTCGCGAAAGTTTCACGTCTGTAATATCTCTCCGAGATCCTTTCTAAAAACTCTAGTGAGATAAACTGGTATTTGACGCATCACGTGGCAGCGGCAACACCTTTCATTAATCAAATTATTTTTTACTGTAGAACTGTACGTCGTGCAGAAAAATGAGAAGGGTCCGGACGTCATTTATTTCAACGTTGACTTCCCCTGGCCTCTTGCCAACAGAGATGTATCCTTTGAATTTTTGATCAGTTTGTTAGTGTGTCATGCGTACTTTGTGGGTCTTTCGCGGAAAATTAACAAAAGGTTTCGTTTTGTAATTGGGTTGCGTTCACCAGTACACTTCACGTTTGTTGGTCGCGTTTCGCTTCAAGCGTTTATCTACCCTTGACTCAAGTGTCCTTGTGCAGTACGTGTATGCTCGTGAAACAAGACGTGTCCACCAAAACAACAAGGATTATATCGTGATTGTGATGCATAGTGTTTTAAAACACAACATACCAGAGATCAGCGGTGTCATCCGCGTAGACGATTACCATCAATCACTTGCTCTGGAACTTTGGAATAACAAAGGAACGAAAGGTATTGCAGTATATTAATTTTTACTTTTTGTCCGTTCTTGTTTTTCTGCCGATGCTTTTTCTCAGCGATCCGATTTTGAATTGGAAGTTAGAGGTGATGATGACCCTGGATTTCCATTAAAATCCAAATAGTGCTGAAAACACATGCTTGAAATACCAATTGTATTTGCAATATTTTAGTGTAACTTCGTTAAGTGTGGTTGAAGCATCAAACAAAACCTTCGCTTAGCATTGACAGTGCAGAACTGCATGGATGGCAGGTGCCCCAAACAATGCTTTCATTGTATTTTTTCAAAACGTAAATATCTTACTAAGCGCGGTTAAATGGAATGGAATGCTTCTTCCGTGATTGTTGAAAGGTTCGAAAGAAAAGCTGTCAGATGGTAGCAGTGTCTCACGAAATACCAATGTGCAGGTTGCGCTGCTCAGCGCAGTGCATGGGTTGTGAATGCAAACTGTCTGTTTTCCGAAGCGTAAAAAATGCAGAAATCCAAAATTCGATATTCTTCATTATAATAACTTGACTTTTTCATCGCAATATTTGTACTGGGAAGAAATAGCATACTGCATGAAAATAAAGACAAGTGAAACAGAATGTTTAGGTTTGATGAAGTAATGGATCAGCCACAGCGGTGTACCCAGCCCAAAACTTTGTGGGGACAAAACGTTTGATTCTAGGCGAACAACAGTATTTTGTTTTGGATACCGCCTCACAAAGCACAAAATAACTAGATGTGCTAAAAATTTTGGAGGGAGATGGCACCCTTCCCCCCTGGCTACACCTATGATCAGCCACCGATAAACTGGTGCTTGGTGGGTTGGATTTGATTGCTATTCATGTGAACTTTTTGAACACGTAAAATATTTCTGTACAAGGTATATGTTTCTAGAATCTAGATAAACGCTGGGAATCAAATAAAGAAGCATACAGTTTACAAAGATATGATGTAATATATCTGATAACTCTGCTGTTTTTAGTTATCATGCAGTGGCAGGGATGTTTTATAAATCGGTTGGGCCTTGACATTTAGGAATGTGATTGTTTCATTTTTCTCAGCCAGCATGCGCAGGAATATCACATTGCTCTGACGGCACAAAACGTTTCACAGAAACACAGGCTTAGAGCCAATTCACCGCTTTTATCGTTTTTGTAGAGGATATTGATGTTATTACAGCGTTATGTACCTTCCATCCTTCAGTGATAAGTGCGTCTTTTCTTTGTTGTTTTTCCATGGCATATTCCAAAAGGTGCGTTCGACGCAAATCTGCTCAAGTTCCAGCTTTTCAGTCGAAGAAAACGTAGTTCTAGTCTATTCGAACGGGCTGTGGTTCTTGACTGTCGAAGTAGAACATCTCTAAAATGTGTAACCCACACCGAATTAAGATTGATTGAAGTCAAGGAAATTTCTGTCACTACTTCATTTTTGGAAAAATGAAGATGTAAATTCTTCGAAAATATCAAAAACATGGCAAGCTGTATGTTTTACAAATGTTTTTACAAGCTGGGTTTGTTTCAAATTGTTATCCGGTATGAACAATTCGAACTTTTAGAAAAAGCCCTATGACTTTTCTAAAAGCAGTGTTGAATAACTCTATTTAGTCGAAGCGTTCTCAGATACTCTTCGTATCATCAGAACGTTTGTGTGCGCATCCATAGATGAACAACTGTGCGTTCAAAAACGTAAAACATTTTTTTCATTACTACCAGTTTAGAAGCAACTCTCAAACCCACCTTACGGCATCATAACTTTATGGTCTAGGAAAAGGTGAGCAAATAGGTGGTGGCGTCGGGTCGTACGATAATCTGTTTGATTACGCGTAAATGCCAACACAACGCAACCAACTCGCAACCTTGTGGCGCCAGGACGTTGACCCCAAAGTAAGAAATCCACTCAAAACGGCTGCAGCTGGTCGTAATCGTCTGAGCAATTGCGAAACCGCCACTTTTCAAGCTGCCCACACATGCTGACATGGCGCCAACAAATTTCCTTTTGTAAACCGTGCGTGCCGCGCAGTTTCGTTCGTCTGTGGTTAAGTATTTAAAGCTGGATTACTGGTGCATCACTGCAATCGAGAGTTTTGCTCATACAGTTTGTTTTTCACTGAGTAAGCATTAGCTTTATTGTCATTTAGGAGGTGTTTTGGTTACAAATAAAAATCACATTTTTGAGGGGGCATAATTTGTACTAATGATAATAATAATGATGATAATACTAATAGTAATAATAGTGATATTAATAACTTACTGTGTGAGGTTGTGAAAACATACGTTTTGATTTTAGATAAAAAAGTTAGAAACAGTTCATCGGCCAAAGAACAATTCCGGTTGGTGTGACTAAAACGGATCTCCTTTACACTGTCGAAAGTCACTCTGATTACTTCCGCGATTTCTAGGCAGTTTGGCGCAATGAATAAGGTTCAACCGTTTTGCTCAAGGGCACAGCCAGCCGAACATACTAAGTGCACTGCTTGCTTCTTTTCTGTTGCGAGTTCATCACTATACCCTGTTTTGATCACACACCAAAATACCACAGTACCCCGAGATACCAAGGTTGTCGTAAAATGTTTTGAAACAATATGCGTGTTTCCATGGTTACAGATAATACGTGCGTGATGGCCACAACTTGCGACTGCGGCATCGTGTTCTGGTTAGTGGTTACGGTAGTGCAAACGAGAAGCACAGAACAAAAATGATTATTTGTACGGGTGTACTGTAAAAGCAAACTTACGAGTGCCACTGGACAAAAAATCTTTGACGGCCACTGTGCAGCATTCGGTCACATAGCAGCGTTCAACTAATTTTTTCTGGTGCCCTCTTTTAAGTCCCGCGCAGGCCACTGCAGTGGCCTCAGAAATTATGATTGGCCATACCTTCGGAACGGATTGAGCTAGAGAGCCCGTGAAGGCATAATCGGATCCGGAAGACAGCACCACATCTTTTGAAGTAGGTTGCATGCACCTGTGCCGTCGTTTCAGGGAAAAAAACGGTTTTCGCGCAGGCTTGGAAAACCAGTTGCGTCTGTTCAAACAGCCGTAGAGCTCAAACCAAACACGTTTGAAATAAAGTTTCTACATAAAAAATGTTGGTAAGGACCTTACCTTTGCAGTGATGATAAAAAAAAATTGAAATTTTCTTTTGTAGGGACCACAACGGGGCAAAACCAAGGATTTCGATTTCTTGCGATTCAAGCCACATTTCTGCCAGTCAGCACCCATGAACCCCACCAAAGTTGCAGAACAAGTGTATTTGGGTGTCTTACAATATCCCACCAAATTTCAAGCCACAATATTGACAGGAAAATTTTATTCTAGAAGAAAATCAAAATATCCACTGGGTGGCTGAGCCAATTTTTTGGTCCATTTTTGGCCATAAACCCCAACCCCTAGCGGGCTAATCAAGGTCTCTGAAGCTTCAGAATAACTCCTAGAGCATTTTAAAAGACAAACCAAGTAATTACTCCCCTGTGCTTTTTTCTCAGGACCCCAAAACGTGATCTGGAAGTCAATCTACCCCACCCACACTTCTTCACCCACTAATTTCCCCCCTAAGAAACAGCCCGGTCTCACTGTTTTGAGAATATTGTGTTCTTGGGTTCTTCAGACGTCGGCGAACCGCAAAAACCGGATTGAAAAGGCTAAACGGGATGCGGGGAACGAGTTTTTTAATTTTCTCACAAAATGCCAAAAATCAGTGCGGCAAATGCACAAATACGGATTTTTCTCAAAAATTCCAAATGTAAAAGTATATTGTTGTCACGTTCATTGGGTTCCTTGCTGTCTCCGTAACGAGGTATGTTATTTCTAGCCCTCCAGCCCAATCCGTTCTGGAGTTATGGCTGATCAAACTATTGAGGCCACTACAGTGGCCCACCCACGACTTAGTTTACTTTCATGTAAGTTGCAACTTGGTTGCTTTCATTCTTCGTCATTTCTTTCATTGCTGCAGTTTTATGCGCTTTCAACTCATTATTTCAACGTTTTTTGTTGTATAGGATAGCTTAGAACAACAACGTCTTCCGTTCGTAGATTGACAAAAAAAATCAGAAAACGTGATTTGATTTTATCGCTGGGTCTTATTATTTTGCAAATACAAGCAAGTATTACCCAGCATTTTGTTTTTCAGCTTTTATCCAATACTATGACAATCCTAAAGGATCAATTCCATCATGGCTAGTTAACTGGGCTGCAAAGGTAATGATTTTTATACATTACTTACTCCTGTTGTCTGTTGTTCCTGGTGCGGACACAATCTGCAACTTTGAATCATACCAGGACCGAATGACGAACGAAATAATTGAGTTTCCTATCATGCGCTGGTCCTTATATCGCAAACTGCGTTTTATTTGAAACCTTGCAGTTTTGTTACTTTCGGTTATGTTATCCGTATTACACAGCAGTGGCACATGAAGGAAGCTCGCTTAGAAATAATTATTAAACACTTATTTTTGCTATTTTCAAGTCGTCTTGCTGATTATTATGCAAAATTAGTGTACTGTCTATGAAACACAAAAGCTTTGCGACTTTTCAACGGCTTGCTTAGCTATAATTGTTGGGGACATGATGGTAAATCTCTTTGGACGATTCACACAAAAATTTTAAACATGTTTGACCTTCTGTGGTTTCCAACAAACAAACACGTGTCGCTAGGGGAATATTAGCTTTTCGTCTGACACTTGCACTGAAAATATTAACTTGTCGTCTGATACTTGCACAAAACTTGTACTGATGGTTTGCAGACTGGAGTTCCAGCATTCATGAAGGACTTACAGCGCGCAACCAATGGCTTGCAGAGTTTTTTAGACAAGAAGAAACAGACACAGCAACAAGGCTAGTTGCAACTGTGCAACCTTTTTTTACGGCGTCTTTCTGTCAACTTTTGATTTCCTACACGGTTTGCTCCCACGCGAGAAGAGCGCAAGCATCAGAGCAATGTAGGCGGTTTGCTTTCATTGCGAAGAAGAGATGCGACTCGAAAAACAATTGGAGTGAAAATGTGTGCGAAAGTACTGCTAGTCCGTAATCGGGAATACTCTTACAGCTTGTGCTGTAACCTCGCAGCTTCCAGCTCAGTTCACTTAACAGCAGTTAGTGGCGGCCGAACACCATTGCTGACCTTTTGAACATCGTCACCCGTTGCGTTTGGAACTTCTCCTGCTCCTAACTACTAAGTGTAGTAGATCACAATTTGTGATGCATGGCCTGGGAGAAATGCATTGCTTGTCAGAAGTTCAGATGAAATTTAATCAATCTGACCAATGCAGTAAAACAAGAGCGAAAAATCAGAAAATGTCAACGCCGTAGCAAGTTTTGGAGTAAATCTCACGGTTATCTATGAATAGGTGGGAAGTTATTGTCGTTGCAGATTGGTCGTGTGGATGCAGTCCGGATTAAGTGCAATATAAAGGGAAATATCACTCAGGTATTTTTTAATATTGCAAACAATAAACGTGCGTAATAGCTTCAATCGAATGCGCTGCTGTCTAAGAAAAGACTGAAAAATCGTTTGATGTACAGTTGGGATGTATTTTCTCTTCGGTGATGAAAAAAAACGCCGGCCTTTTCCTGAAAAGGAAATTTTTTAAAGTATCTTACAAAATGCTTTTTAAATTTCGACATCTTTTTTAAGAAAGCAGCGTCTTCAAGATTGCGTCTTGTTTTATGAAATGGCTGCTGCACAGGCGGTCAAAATCCCTGCCAATTGCAGCCAGAAGTATTATCGCTGCGCTGGAGTTTTAATGAGTTGTAGTTCATTGTCAGTTTTGGTTGCGTCGAATTATTTCTGACGTCGCAGGTGAAGCAAAACCATCTGCTCTTTTATTGAAATTTCCTTCACGCTGTTTGCGTTTCTCCGAGCCGCAACGGTTGTTTAGTCTTACAATTTCAACCAATTTGTCCTCTGCGAAAAATGTTTGATGTGTATTTATCGAAATTTTGCCTGTGTGTTGCTCCAATTTCTTCGAACAAAGTTGATACCATTAGCTGTTCAGGTTCACTGTTGCTCGCATTTCTAATCACGCCATTTTTATTGTCCCCAAATTGCTTCTGTCTATTTTGCTCTTTCTTCGAAACAGCCCTTTCCACCGCTGTGTTGCGATGAGTTTATCGCCAGAAAATGAGCGCGACACAAAACACACTAACTTTTGCTTCTTTAAAGCAAACTCGTGGTATGCAGCCAGTACATTAAGCATGGGGTTAGCTTGAAAAATATTCTAAATGAAAAGTTTTTTGTAGCTGTGTCAGTTTTTTTAAGTTAAATGACCGTTTTTCCTAAAAATTGCCGTTCGCTGGCTTTGTTTTCTCCTTATTTAAGTTTAGCTGTGGTGTAATGTCTTGTGTATTTTCAACAGCAGATCTGTTTTTGCAAAACTTTGTCGTTGCCTCACATAAAATTTGTTTATTACGTTCCTGTGTATCAGTGGCAATTTTGTTACTGCACCCCTTTCTCCTACCACGGTTGCAAGTTTTAATTGCGTCAACATAACTAATGCATGATATGCGAATCAATGCAATTGTGCTTCGTGTGATCCTTTGATAAAGTACGCCCGTCTTATGATGCAGTTGCCATGATTTTTTTACCAATGTTCGTTGTTATTGGCAAATATGCAATAAATTTATCTTGTAACGTCGATTTTCAAGTATAGGTGTTGTTACGGTAGGCGAAAATTGAAGAATGCATGCCACAGGAATCAAAATTTCGTGGCGTCGTTTTTCGTTTCCCAACTTGCAGTTAGATTAGTCTGAGCATAGGTGTAGGAGCAGGCAAATTTTTGGGGGTGCGAAGGATTTTTTCCCAAAGTTGCCCGAAAAAAACTCCAAAGAAAATGACCACCAAAAAAACGACTGCATTTCTTTTCATGTTCGGCGCGTGTTTGTAAATCGAAGCACACCTCAAGCACCATTTTTGCCCAAATTTCCCGCAAACTTGCCCAAATTTCCCCTAACTTGCCCGAAAAGTACTAAANAAAAACATGACCTCCAAAGAAAACGTCTGCACTGTGATTTTGGGTGCCATTTTTGTAACATCCAAGTACATATAGCGATTTTGCGAACGTTTTCAAACATTTTGCCCAAATTTACACAGACATTGCCCGGATTTTCACCAAATCAAAAGTTTTGGGGGTGCGGCTGCACCCCCGCCTCCTACACCAGTGAGTCCGAGTACAGTAGATAGATGTCACAGGTAGAACGTGAGACACTAGACCTCGAGCAATTAGTAAAGGTCATTAGGTGTGTCTGTAATAACGCTTGTAGCAGACCTTGTAAAGTTATGTAAGGTCTTAACCTTCACCATAATGGTGGTCGTTCATAGAATAAAATAGAATAAGTCAGCTGTAGCACCAGATAATTTTGATATGAGTAAAAGAAGAAATGCTTCCCATTTTCTCGTTTTGATAGGTCAAGTCTTAGGCTTACTTTAGTGGTGATTTTTTCTAAATGACACCACTGTATATTTTGTTGAGAGAATGCAAATACATACAACATGTAGATGAGACAAAGCTTGCCATAAAAACTCACCTGAAATTATGAACTCACAACCAGGGCCTATGAGAGGGGGTTCCAACAGGCAGTGGCGATTCTAGAATGAAAAATCAGGGGGACCACTGCGGGGCCAAGGAAAAAAGTATGGGGGGGAACAAATGTCTCTCCTGCATGGTGATTTTTCGTCGTTTTGAAGATTAAGTTGCTATGATCAACCCTATCAAACCCAATACAGGCTTGTGAATATCGTTAAATATGAACTAGCGTTATTATTCAACAGAGACGCCTAAACGCCACTGTAGATGCAATAGCACCAGGGGTGTAGTGCTGAAACAAGAGGTGTAGGAACGGCATTTCCACACCAAATAAAAAGGAAGGCTGCACCAAATAGTTTGAATATATGCGAACATTCGCCAACAAGAATTTCCACACTGGATCTTCCTGTTTCACTGCAGACTTTTTACTAGCAGTGCAAATCTGCGTGTCGCTAGCACACCTGTGAGATCGCAGCCATGTTTTAATTTAATCGTTTGGATCCAACATCTTCAAGTAACGTTACTAGTGCAAAAAGGTGTGGGAATGCGTTCCCATCCCACTACGCCCCTAAATCACACACGTGTAGGCTACTGCTTCGTCTAATATTCTGTGCTAACCATGCAACTTCCACAGCATTACACGTGTAAAATGACACACCCTTTCCCGTACACAATTGTGCCAACCTCACATGAACGAAAATAGCTCCACGAAAGTGAATACAATTCACATGAAAGCGAAATTGTTCCAACCACAAATTCCATCTTGACACAGAGACAAGTAGGCTGTTGATAGCAGGGGCGGATCCAGAGGAGGGCGATCGCCCCATTAAAACCTACGAAAGTAACTTTTTTCACCAAGATTTTGTATAATTTGGTAAACAGCATTCGCGATATAAGGCCATTTAGACATCCATTGTTTTGTCACAGGAGTGTTGTGCCCTGGTTGATAGCCAACTGGTTTCATCAAAATATTCTTACTACAAAGCACATAAAATAAACTATCTGCCACTGACTACTGACTAATCCGTGTTTGTGGTAGCTTACGGAGATTTTGTGATTATGGTGCAACCATAACAATGCAACTACATAACTATTACGAGTGTAATGCCCATCTGCAGCGTGAATAGGGTGGGAATTATTCAATCTAGTATGCAGTTAACAGCAGCGAGGTTGTGGCACCAGTGGCACCTAAAGTAGCATAGCAGCGTCGAGATAGGTGTGTATCGGCGTTTAGGGCGTGTACCTGAAAGCAAGATGTAACAGCAGGCGTAAAACTTATTTTGCGGAATATTCCCAAGAAAGATGCTCATTTTTATATTCACACTGATTTTTCCTCTGACTGATTCTCAAAAACTGACTTTTCAACCCTGCGTTGATTTATGACTGTCTTGTCATAAGCGAAACACGCACTAATTCTGAACCTAAAAAGATTCAGACAAATAGACAATGAGCAATATAAGTCCCACACTGACACCAGCACAGTCTACGTCAGAATTTTATGTCATCATCACCTCAATGTAACTTAATCCTTCGATTATCACGTCGACTGTCAAATTCATCCACGAAATCATCTAAATATGTTTTTCAGTTAGTACCTTTCTGTTGAAAGTAGATCAATCAGGGCCGGATTTAGCTGATGTGAGGTCCTAGGCTAATCCACTTGTGAGGCCCCCTCTCCCATTGTTACGAGGAAAATACGGAAAAGCGTTAATCAATTTGCGAAAGCCGAAAATGACGATATTGACACTCTAAAGTACGGTCAATAAAAATTGTAAATCATTGCTAGAGTGCCCCACGATCACTGCGCTTGTTGCTACCTTCAATGCAAAAAGTTCAATGACACAGAATTGTGGAAATTGTGCTTGGCCGGCGGGAACAGGATTATTAATTTCCAG
>JGI24159J19872_10002309_pt1 | contig 22567 bp, 17 predicted proteins | sample Ectturendosymbi4_FD_19872 | JGI IMG/M metagenome (IMG submission 19872) | reverse complement strand
AGAGACAATCAGATGTACATATCAAGCCAAGTTAAATCAACATCAAGAAAATTTAGCGAAGGCAAGGATCATGACTGTGATTCATTCATGTCAGATGTATCTGTATTGTATAAGTCTTGTGTTTCACATCTGGCTAAGTGTGCCACCTTATTTGCTGAATTGCAAAGCTATGACTAGATTCCTCCGTTTGCATACAACTAATTGGGAAAAGGATGAAACATATGAGTAGTATCTGCTTGTTAGAAACGTTTCTATTGATGAAACTGAAGTAAACTGTTTGACCAATACCAAAATTTGTTCGAGTTCGTACAAAAAGAGCATCAACCAAATGCAACGTATTATAAATTGGTGGAACATGATAGATGGGCAAAATATTTTGCAACTTGCAATACCATTAAACGCTCCAAGAACTGATAAAGATGGCACAGTTTTACTTCAACGTTATCGCTCTTTATGCTAACATGGAACGATTTTTTCCTTGATGCAGCCACAAACCTAAAAGAAAGAGAAACTTTTTTGGTTGAACCACTTTCTAGTCTCAAGCTGGCGTACAATTTAAAGCATCTTTCATGAAAGCAGCTTCATAAAATTGTCAAAGGCAATTTTTCATTTTAAAGAAATTTAAGAAATCTGCAAAATACTCATGGGCTGAATAGGTTTAGTAAATAAGGGTTTTGTTTTATGTGTTTTGAATGAAACATTGTCTACACTGGTTGTTTTACTTCAATGCTTAAAACTAATCAATAGGCCTATTTGTTATTTGACTGGTTAAGTGTAGATAATACACTCAAGTAAGTGACAGTCGTAAGTTGTCCTTATTTGCGCTGAAAATATGGCAGCCCTATTGAGCTTATCATTTAATAAACACGTACAGAAAAAAGGGGGATCGTCCTCTTTACAAGTGTAGAGCTTATCCAAGTGGTTATAAAAAAACATAAAAAAACAAAAGAGGCAAAAATGAGAGAGGAAGAAGTTGCAGCTAAGACAAGAAACATTGAAGTTACTATTTTACAGTGGCAGTGAAGTCCAGCGGAGACATATCTGCGGAACCTGTAAGAGGATAGAAAATCGAAGAACATGTTGTTACAGACTTAGATGTACGTAACGATGACAATAGACCTAGTTTAACCAGCGGTGCAGCAGAATAACGTCAAGATGTGTCATCGAAAAGCACGATAGATGAGTTGTCTGATGCTACCACTGGGAGGCAAAGATATTGGTCTCTAGTCATGCAATATACCGGAAAAAATGCAGGAATATTACTTGAATAACGAAAAGTTATTTTTTGAAAACATGATGTTCCACAACACAGAAAAGACAGGAACTCGTCACGGAAATGCACCACAAACATTATTCGGCGCCAGAACCACAACGTCGAAGTCGTTGAAAAAAACTGGCTTTGTTTTTCTCCTTCACAAACTTGTGTTTATTGTTTCACTTGTAGACTGATGTTCGCGGATACGACTAAATGTGCGCATTTCCTTATTAGAAAAGGAATCTTCGACTGGAAGCACGCTCTTGAGCGCCTGAGGAGCCACGAGCATTCAATGGAACATATAGATGCCACGATTGCATTTAGTCGCAGATGTCACTATGGAGAATTGATACAGAGCTAAATAGTCAGGTCAATCAATGCCAACAATACTGGAAATCGCTTCTGCAACGTTTGGTTTCTGTCGTAAAATTTATTGCTGAGCGAGGACGGAAGTTTAGAGATAATGAAAACTTTGGATCGCCCAGGAACGTTTCTCAAGCAAAATTTCAAAAAAAGGAAGTACGATGTTTCTGGTGACTGTTTTTTTTGTTACAGTTGAGTTAACAAATGTGACGTCACAAAATTACGTCATAAATATTAATGATCCGTGGAAATACGACTTCATCGGCCATCCGCTACAATAGGATTCTATATATCCGCACATGGGGCCTCCCACCACGCCTGGGCCCTGGGCTCCCCACCATCTAAATCCGGCGCTGTTATAGCCTGTTATATGCAGTATATACACTTTTTTAGATTTAAACAGGGATACTACACGAAAAAGCATACTTGAATGTTTACACAATTCCTTAATTTTTTGTTTGATCGCTTGGAATGAATAAACTATTAAAAAGCCAAGCGGTGGGCTTACCGGAGACTAAAAACCAACAGGGAAGAACATTTGACGAAACATGTTGGGTCCATATATGCATAAGTAAAGAAAGCAAAAAAATTAGGGAAAGTAATGAAAAGTAATAATGAGGAAGGTGGAGACAAGCAAAAAAAGTAAGACTCATAATCGACAATGAAAAACAAGACGCATTTCAGTTTGTGAGTGTTTGATTGTGATTTTCAAAATGTTTTAATAATCCTTATATCTTCATATAAGCACGAAACATGATCTTTCATTTTAAATTCTTGTAAGCAAATTTCAGAGGAAAGGGCAGCACTTTTATCTCTACGCCACTGTACGTCACCACAGTTTGAAGGAAAAAATCCAAGTGCGAAATGTAAGAAGTGTGTTTTCAAAGACATGTTGCACCCCATATTTTGTAGGAATCTATCATATGTTCCAAAAGTTAAATATAATTTGGAGCTTTTGCATTTCCAAGAAAGTTGTGTGCCACATCTCGAAATGCATTCCAGGCAACTTTCTCTGTTCCAGACAAGGTGTAATCAAAGTCTTCATCCCTTAATAGCTTGTTGATTTGGGGTCCAACGAAGATACCCTCTTTGAGCTTTGCTTGGCTTAATACAGGAAACTTGTTGCAGATGTACTGGAAAGCTGCTCCATCCTGATCCATCGCTTTTGCAAAATTTTTCATTAAGCCAAGTTTAATATGCAAAGCGGGAAGTAAGATCTACGATGCTTCCGTGAGTGGAGTGTACTTCACATTTTTTGTACCTGCTTTCAAAGTGCTTCTTTCTTCATTTTTGAAAGAGCGTCAAATGATCTGTGAAGGGGGATCAAATGTAACAGTCACCACAGGCCTTAGAAACGTGTGGTTATTAAAAAGGTAACTTGGTGGTTGTTTTGAAAATGTCTTCGAACCGTGTTATCTAAATGGGATAAATTTGTGATTGAAAGAGATATACCTACAGGTATTTGGCTCAGAATTCCAGGGGGGTCACCTGCAAGGGCGTACCGAAGGGGGGAGGTTGGGGTTAAACCCCCCATTGAGCTTGATATTTTGCAAAAACTCTATTACCTGCGCAAAGGAGATTAATTGTTTTTGCATACTTTTTGCTTGTTAATTTGTCAACTTAATGCAAATGCAACGAAACAAATTTGCGTGCAAAATTCAAGGAACATTGCGAATTGACTAAAAAGTAATAATTATGTTTTGGAGGGAATTCAGGTTATCGTCTGTGTCCACAAACCACCTCACAACTTTTTGCAGACCCTCCGTCCACTACGCATGTTTAAGATTGTGTTTCGCGACAGTTCACTTTATCCGAAACACATGTCTTTATTTTGTCTGCTACGGCTGATCAGCGCAAGCGCTGATCGCAATGACTACAGTACCAATTTCTGTAGCGAGGTAGAACTGTTGCACGAGCTCAAAAACAGCAGTTTTTAACATAGAAGCTTTCAGGACTTTGATAATGTCTCAGCAGGGAAAAAGGAAAACTAAAAGCTTGCTGGACGTCTATACATAACGAAAAATTGGAAGTTTTCTTGCATACTTTATGCGCATTCTCAAGTCTTGTGTGGTTTAGCAAGATTCGACCTTGCAAACCGGGGTGTTCGCCAGCATGTCCAGCCGCACACTGTCTATGCTCGACTGCTCGTATTCGACAAGACATCAGGGCAGCCTCATTTTGCAGTTCTGCTCTGACGCAGTGATGAGTGTGTTTTACTTGCCGGTTTTCACGCGCAGCCTGGTAGTTTTGCAGTTATGAGCTGCTGTGTCGTAGTGTTGATTTATAACTTGGAGTGCTGATAGTTTATATTCAGTGCAATGACACAAAATAAGGATAGTGAGTTTAGAAGAATATGCATACTATGTCAACAAACTTCGCCAAAACTTTGCTTGGAAACATGAATATGACGTAAAAATTGGACGTCATAAACAGCACACACCAAATGCAAATGACCACCATATGCCACTGAACGTAACCCCCCTCCCATGAAAATTTCCTGTGTACGCCACTGGTCACCTGCCCCCCTTGCGTATGTTGCTGGTACCCATATCTTGAAAACTAGAGCTAACCGACAATTTTAAGACTAATTTTCGGATTCCACGCTCCAAAATTAGTAAAAGGCGGCTACTTTTATCCCAGAAAGAAATTTCGTATTGACCAATTGCTATTGCCCTGGTGGAAGATAAAAAAACGGATCCTATTATCTGCTTTGAAACGGCATTTTGGATCCGTATTGTTTAGGATGCGAACCCCTGAAATGCCCATCATTAACTTTATGTTATAAGTATTGTCTACATGTGTGATGTGGTAGCTCAGAAAATTTTGTTTTATATTTGTAATTCATACCATTTGCCCTGATAGCTAAGTCCGTGTATTCAGCAAAGCTAATTTGTTACTTTTGGGGCGTGGTGTTCAGGGGAAGACGCCCTGTTCTTTTCATTGGCCCCCTCGTCTGATTTTTTTCTCCTAAGTTTTGCAGGTTCAATTGTGCTTTAGTTTGTGATTCATTACCGCTTATTATGAGTGCAGAAGATAAGAATTCGGAAGTTTCGGAAGTTTTCGGCTATTTTAAAAATGTCAAAGGTGAATTTCGTGCTAGAAGCCATAGCCTACTATTTCTTTGAACAAGGGATTTTAAACACATCTCTGCATTTGTGTTACTGTCAATACAAATGTGTGTATGTTAGAAAGAACACATGAGAGAGGTGGTCGACTATATGTTTTGCACTCTTTGCATGGTTTGCCCGGGCAGCGCTGTTAGCTGGAACTGCCAAGGCTGCAACATGCAAAACCCTTGGTCCATTGGGTTTGGTCTGCGTTTAAATGCTCGGACACAAATGTAGTTTTCCAAACAATCATTTTCTTATGTCTGGTCGTAAGAAATAACAAGAGGTCCTCAGGCGTTGACGGCAAAACCAACGACTGCCTTTCCAGAATTTGTTCATGTTCCCGTTACCTCGAGTTACGTTTTCGCTAGTAACTGTTCTCTGAATCGTCTGAACCTGTGGTTGTTGTGTTTTCGCTGATTTGCTCAATGCTCATGGTCAGAGCGCTGCTTGTAAAAAATCCAGATTAAATTACTCAACAATTTGGTATATTCTCTTAGTTTTGTGCACTTGCTGTAATCATTTTCCATTCAACTTGAGGCACACCAAGACACTTGAAAATATGAATGTGTGAAAACGAACGGAAGCCGGTGCTGGAGCCTTGCTATGAAAAGAGNGCTCCGGAGCCGGAACTGCGTCATTTGTACGGCTGCTTCGTGGCCCTGGTCGGTGGCTTACCACCAGCGAGATCAGGTCAATGATTGCAAATATGATCGGTTGCTGGAACTGTCATGCGTTACGATCTTCCATTGGCGCATTTATTTCTCCCTAACGCGGGAGACTGACGGCAACAGATGAATTAGGTTCAAAACAACAACTTAGTGCAGAGCGATCATAACTCTCTTTGTTGTTCAATTTTGGGCAAAACACCTACATGTGGTTTGCATTTCGTAAGAAACATAAGACCGCTTATCTAACTTGTGACAACTGAGCGCCATAAGAGTGTATTATATTTGGCCAGTACTGCAAATCCTCAACCGTTGCTACACAAGTGTTGCGCACTCGCGGAAGGACNAAGAGTTTATCATGTCAGGGATAAAAGCGAATCAACCTGCATCAGTGCAGGCAACTCAACCACAAATGACAGCTAAGTCATATTTGAGCACAAACCGCACTCTGCAACACATTTAACTGTTTGTACCATTTTTGCATTGATTTTGAACATTGGTTTGTTCTTAAGGGTACTTTGCTATGGCTAAAATGATGCACCTGGGCTTCTATTTCACGTTCACTGGGTCTAGTTTTTCCTTTTTAGTTTCGTGCGTTCTTGACTGTTCATTACGGAGCTCGAAAGATCAATTTGCCAAACTCTTTAATCTCAGCTTTTATCGTCGTCAAAAAGTACAGTACCAACCTATTAACTCATGCTTCGCACTTCAAATCTTTTTATAGTGAAATTGTTTTGCGTGGAAAACGCCTTGAAATATCAAAGTCAGTCGAGCTAAAGGAGACTGTTCTTGGTGCTCTACACTTATTGCCAACTCTGTCGCACTTAAACCGTGTTCTTATTCATCAGATGAACAGACTACGATAAACAGCTTTTATTAGGTTTGGGCCGAATACAAACAAACGAAAATATGAGAAAAAATCTTCGTCGCCGCTTGAAAATCGAACGGAACTCGCGAACGTCACCACGCGGTAAAGATTCGGGAATGGCCATGCCGCTAGAAGGTGCCATTAGTCAGGAACCCAAACTAACGGCACAGGGAGAGAACATGTCACCAGCTTGACGGCAATTCCAAGATAAAAGCTCCAGCCAATAGGAGTAAACGCAACGCAACTGCGTGCGTCCATGGCAACAAAACACAGGCGCTAATACTGAACGGCTATGACCTGGTTTGAACCCGTGTAAATGGTGGAGTTTTAAAAGCAAGGCGGGCGGGGGAACAGTCTTCACGCGAAGCACAGCACAGACGATACAACGGCAAAGGCACGAGGCCACAGCGAACCACACACACAGCTCCTTTCTACTGCGGCGCGCATGTACATCAAACGACTCCGCGTCGACCGAGCCGACGGATCAGGATCCGTTACACGGCTCTGCGCTGCTCGAGCGGTCGACAGCGTCGCTGTGCAAAGCGTTTCTTCGTTCATGTCTATTTTCTGCCGGGGGGAGAAAAAGAACAGGGGGGGGGTTATCGACACGAAGACATGGAAACGACACGAGCACAGCGGTACAGGCAGCACGGAACGAAGCCGGCGCAGGACACCCAAAACACACAGCCAGCGCGGCGAAGGCGCGCGCGGGATGTGACGTCACAAACCGTTCTGGCGGGGTGACGTCACACAACGGTCGAGTCAGAGCACGCGTTGCGAGAATGATGAGCAAAAACAGAGACGAGCTGTCGGTCACGCACGAAACCTGCGGAGTCTTGACAGCATGGCTTGAGTCGCGATTGGCGACGAAAGCGAACATACATTTCGATTCGAACGACGCCAAAAGAAGCGACCAAGCGTGTCGGCATCGGTGGAGGTGGTTCTGCGCCGCTTTCGCTGGAGCGCTCTCAGCGCTGGGTACAAGAAGCAGCGACCGGACACAGTGCACGGCGTTTGGGCGCTAACGCGACGCGGGTCCAGAAAGACGCGGTTTGAAGAACGCTGCTGCGTAAGCGTCGGTTGATGTTGCCAGCGCTGAGGTTGTTGACCGGGAGATTCGAACGGATCAGCTTGCGGCACACGCTACTACGACTGTTTTTGAGAAAAATAAGGATCCTTTGATACAGCTTTGCACACGAGAATAAAAACAAGCTTTTTTCAAAAACGTCGCCTGTTTACGCCTTGCACAATGCGGAAAAAACAACGGAAACTGACGAAAAAAGAAAAAAAAATAAACAAAATAAAGTTTGTAGATAACAAAAACAAATATATTTATGAGAGTTTTACAACGTCCAATGACAGCAAGCTAACATCGAAAAGTGTTTCGGCAAAAAAAAAAGAAACAAAACGAAACAAACGAAAAAACATCTGCTTCACAGGGTGAAATAAACGCAAAACAGAAGACAGGTTAACAGATGCAGAGTGAGGAGGATGTGCTGTGCTTCCAACCGGACTGGGGGGACATGCCCCACGTAGCGATGGCCACGAAAGCATTTGCAGCAGAAAACTGCGCTCACAGATTTCAAACCCAAAACCGCAATTTACAAATCATTGTGAAAGACTCGCCGTTCGCAAGAGGACAATCCGAACAACTTCTTTCCAAGATTTCTCACGGTTTTAGACGACCCGAGGATTTTTCGTTTTCTTTTTTTTGAAAATAAAAACAATCTTCCAAATCCTTTCCCGGAAGCGCAGCTGGGTGTTCGAACCCTCCAGGCACGGTCGACAAAGGGCGCCGTAGCGGAGAGCTCGCGACGGCGGCCGAAGAAATCGACGACGGGGGAGTAGCGACGAAGAGGTCACGAAAGCGAAAATCAAAGCGAAAGAGAGGAAGTACAACGGCGAAAGCGCGAGCAGTGACACAAGAAAGCGGGAACTGAAGTGTCAGCGATGATGATGCAATCGATTCGAGGCGTTGGAAACGCGGACTGCTGACGCAAGAGCGACGTCAGCAGGGCTTCCCGCAAGACAGGCGCGCGTCGCGGGCGAAAGAGTTCCGCGCGCGTAGCAAAAATAAACACACGGTTTTGAAACGCTCGGAAATATATAACGCGGGCTAACTCTGACACACGCACACAAAAATAATATAACATCTGCGTGAAGGGTGAAGCGAGGGTGAAGCGGGCACGCCGACGGCCGGATTGGCCGAAGCCCCCTCTCCGCAGAGGGAGAAAGAGATGTGCCCAGCAAGGCACGGGAGGACGGCTGGGCAAAGCCAACCGTTTGGAGGATGTCTAGCCTTGCATGCTGGGCGCGAGGCGGTCGACCATTCCGACGAGGACGCTCGTGTCGGCGTTAAAAGTCGCTTGCAGCCGGCATCGTTTCGTGAAAGTCGTCACAGTGGCACGAGGTGGGTCCGTCCCGCGGTGGTCTGGCGAAAAATGTATATTTGGCTTAAGCCGAATGAACTTCAATCGTCTGGCCGCAAACAAAAAAAGTGCAAAGCATTATTTGTGGGCAATTGTGTATCGTGGAGACGTCACACCAGGGCCACAACCACCGAAAATTTCCAGGGGAAATGGTTGTAACTTGTTTTTCTACCTAACAACCAAACAAGTTATTGGCGCTTTCAAAATGTTTTTGAAAACTTCGGGGGGACACTTACCGTTATGCCCCTCCTGGTTGCGGGCCTGCGTNACACCACTTGACAGGATGATGACGGTGGCGCGGGTGCAAGGATTAAGTCTCCACCATCATAAGGTACAACACACTTAGGGATCAAATTGTTTATCTGACCACTAATAAGATCAATACAACACATTTCATCGAAAAATGACTGAAACCGTTGAATAAAAAATGCGCGACGTTATTGTCGCGTTTTCACAATTGCGAGACAAGCTGGTCGCATTATAGTATGCGCGCGCGTGTTTTTTGACTCTTTGACCGTAGACGGGAACGCGGTAACTTATCTGCGGCGTCAATGCATCCGGTAAACAACGATCAATAACAGCTCTCGCGTCAAGTGGCGAAAGGCAATAAATTTACAAGGCATCGCAGCTGCGGCTAACAGGCCATTCTCATCAGCTGACAGTACTGGCACAAAGGTCACCTTCGTCGTCACGTTCGCTAACCGACTTTCGGCGTTATACAGCGAGGTAGCGCTTGACCGACTGCTGGCATTGCCGCAGGCGCTGGTTAAGGCCAAGCGTCGATTGCGACAGACATGAACAAAGCAGATAAAACGAATCTATGTCGTGTCCTTTTGCGCTTTTAACACATCAATTAATTTCATGTGTGAACTGCCGATTGGAAATTTGCGCTTAAAAGCAACGTTCATCAACTATCGTCAGTGATCTAAATAGACCTTTATTTCGGTACCTATGACAACAAATACAATATATTATAATATTAAACGTCAGTTCAGTGCAGTTTCGTTTATGTTCGGTTTCTGTACTGCTTTCGGAGTGTCACGAGTGATCTGCGACGCCCATCTCCGCTCGCTCACACCTTGGGCCACGCAGCTGCCTTCTCAATGAACGCTGCATTGAGCACCGCGCGTGAACTGTCAACTTGCACCCACCCATCAACGCCGAGCACGAGGCTGGCCCGTACTGTTTTTCAAGACTTCGGTGCGACCCGACCGGGAATTAAATCCGACCTGCCGCTTTGGTGGCGCGTCGTCAAGCAACTGTGCCACGTTGCCGGTATTACGTTTCGTCCCAAAAAATCCTACATGTTACAAAGAACCGAGGTTCGAAAGATCACTTTTGTGGAAAACAGCACTGCGACCAAATTTTTGCCAGCAGTATTCGATATTCTGTAGATTTCTATGAACTCCAAGCGCAAACAGGAATGCTAGTGCAACAATCGAACAGGTCTGGTCACCAACACAACATTCAGATGTGTTGAGAGCAAAGTGCAGTGCAAGAGCGTAGCAACGCAACCCAAGTGATGTCACAATCAGATTTTCAAACAACAACACCGACCAGAGCAGCATACTTTAGAAACTTGTGGTGATACGGTCCAAGCACTACCCAGCTGCAAAGCATGAACCCGACATAGATGATGGAGGCGCATACCATGAGTCTCAGCACGATGGGAAGAAGCAAGCATTTCAGCGTCAAAAGAGAAGTGTTGTGCTCTTCATAAATAAATGAAAAATTTGACGCACCGCCTTGTTTCGACTTCAACTGCGGGTCAATTTCGCAGACGGGCCGAAAGAGCTCGTTGACAGGCAAGCGACGATCTGATTGGTGCAGAGCGCATTTCCAAATCGGACGCGCTTCGCGACGACGACGCCGCAACAATATAAAGTGAAAACACGACGCCATCGCGCGCGCGCAACAAAGAGACGCGGCGATGACAATAAATCGCAAGACTTTTTTGTCCGTCGCTGGGCGGTCTGTTGCGAAAGCAGCGTTACTGTGTAACAGCTGAGAACCTCGTGGAATGGAAGGTGCCGAGGGTGAACTAAATCAGCTTTTCGTTTCTTCCCAAGCAATGGACACGGCGGGCGCAAATATATTTTACCACAAGCAGATAATAAAATAATCGCCATTATTGATAAAAAATCGCCATTATACACATAATAAAAAACTCGCCATTATAAGCAGATAATAAAAAAATCACCATTAAGCAATGGGCAGATTGCCATGAGGACGGCCACTTGAATAGGTGGGCGAAACGTCGGCTAATAATAAAATACCCGCCAGAAGAGCTAATTTATCTGCTTGATTTGAAACCTGGTGGCAAATGCTACGATACAACATGTGTAGCAAAAAGAACAGCAAATTTTACTACGTTTCAGATTTTAAATACTACGGCGCTCGCAATGTTAGAAGTGGTGATTTTGGTGGCCACGAGCAAAGCAGACAAAATTCGAAGAACCTCGCGCAAAAAAAACTTGTTCCTCTTCAGGCATCAGCGCGCACTGAACCGCAGACCAGCCAGCCAGCTAAAACTGTTAATGTGGTCGCGCCAGCCAGGAGGCCACAATCAGAAAATTGCGCTCCGCCGGACTCGAGCGCTGCATACCTTGCGCGACGGCGGTGATGCCGGATTTGACGATCTCCGCGTAGGTGAGCGGACGGACGCCGGAATCCTCGGAAAGGGGCATCTCGAAATCTTCGTCTTCTCTCTCGCCGTCATCCTCGGAGGCAGTCAGCGTGGCATCGGAATCGTAGTCGCGCCCGACCGGCTCCGAAACCTCCATCTTCTCGACCGGGGGGTCGCAGCGGGCCGGAGGAGGAGGCCAGTCGTGAGTCGACTCGAGTTTTCGGGCTGCGTCGAGTTTGGCGGGTAACTCGGGTGATGCCCTTTTGCGTTTCACAGCGCCGGCGCTGACGACGAGTTGTGGCGCCACCAAGCGATGACCCTGAAAGGAAATTCAGCACTTGTTTTAAGGATTTTTCTTCAGCGAGTTTTTTTCCATAATTGCGAGCGTCCCTAACTCCAGGAGTGGATTTCTAGACTCCACGACATTAAAATACGAAAGTGCAGAAATCTTTCTGGCATTCAGCCAACAGTTTTATTTTAAATTTACGCGATTGCGCAGCGAGAAAAACGAGAGAGAGTGCCTCAAAGTAAACTGACATTTTCAGACACGATCGTATAAATTCTCAACTACTGTACGTCATAAAAAAGAATTAAAGAATGGAAACCTGCTTGCTTGCGAGTGGGACGAGGCGGATTCGCAATCTTGGTTTTGGAAAACGCAGTGCAAGTAACAGCTTCCGGTAGAATTCCCAAACGAATGGTCTATTCGCTAGATCGCCTGGAGCTATTTTCTTAACAGCGCAACTAGCCAAACATCTCAGCACGAAAACACAGCAACAACAACGACGCCATGGGGTCGGAGGGTAATGCGCTTGCGACCAATCTGAACAGTGGTGAGACTGACGAACTGTGCTGTGGGCCGGCAGCGCGTTTCGGTGTCCTTCTAAATCAGTGGTTCTTAACCTTTTCCTCTGCCACACCTCCCTTAATTGACTGCCTTTGTTTCAAGCCCCATTAAATAAGTTGACGGAACACTTTCCCGTTCAAAAACTTCCAACGTTAGAACGCGTAAGATTTCGCCCCTCCCCCCCCTGGTAATTGACTGATGCCCCAGGGGAAGCGTGCCCCGCTCGGTTAAGAACCACTGTTCTCAATCAATACGAACGGGAAACGTGCGAACAAGCGCAAATACCTTTGAAGAAATGAAGGCACCGTCGACGGCAGAGCTGGGCCTGGCTCGGCTAATAGCGTGAAGGACCTTCGCGTCGGTGCACTTCAGTTGTAACACGTTGCCGAGTACGTTACGACACTCCATGAACGCGCTGGTCTCGACCTGCGCGGAAAATAGGAATTTATCCGACATTGCCTTCGACGGACTTCGATAAGTAAAAATCTCCTATCGACTGTGACGTAACAAAAGCCGTTGTTGCGCACGCTTGCTGGGAAGCAAAATTATTATCAACCGCACAAAACATCGCTTCAGGCATGACCGGCTGTTACTACGCGTCAGGGTCGCAATTAACGTCGCTGACTGTCAGTTCTGGAAGCTCGATGTTCCGTTGCCTGCCGCCCAGTGTAACGCACACCCGAGGCCATATCCGCTGATTACACGACCAACCATACGTAAACACAGCATGCCGGTTTGATAAAACGTTTTCGGCGTAAGAGGGAGCGATTTGCAGCAGCCAGTTTGCCGGAAAGCAGGAAATCGAAAGGTACAACGGGTGAGAAAATGTAAACACGTCAGAGGAAAACGTCAGTTTCCAATCGCTGCGTCGAGATAACTGTCTGAATTTGTAGCAACGTCCACATTACAGTTCCAGACTGCTGCTTTAAGCCGAAACCTGGCTCAGACACGAACCGTCTGGAATAGATTCTACAAGACATTAAGCACAGTTAAAGTCAGCAGATGAAACTGAAAAAGGCTTTCATAAACCATTTTCGGTTGCAGCAGTTTTTTAATCTCCTGCAACGTTCGCCATCATTGTATTTGCAAGAACAGAAAGCTGGAGACGAGGCGATGCGTCGCATTTACTTTGAAAGTCGCGCAGACTGGGGCGCAACAAAAGTAATGGCGACGACGTAACATCAAATCAAAAGCACTGTGACAAAAATCAACACGAAATGAACGTGACGACAAACGTGTAAAGTTCGTTCTCGCGCCCGCCTCAGTCTCGATCCAACGCTCGACCCGAGCGCGAAGCTAAGACAACAAACACAAAAGCGACAAGTGCCAGTGAAGTGAGCGAGCGAGGGCCTGGCAACAACTATCGGGATTTGAACCTTGATTGCGTCAGCTTTTGTTCTAGCAGCGAATACTTTTGACATCGAACAATACAACGGCTTTCTCAACCTGACTGCCTCGGTAAATTAATTAGCACCGCGTGAGAGATGGCATGGCTCCGGTTGTTGCTAAGATACAATGAAAGCCTTTAATTGGTGATGACAAAAACGATATTGGTGAATAAGTGGAAATAGTGGCTTCGAAAAGCGTTGTCGCAAACATGAAAAAACTCACGTGGGCTATCTTTGTGCTGGACGTAATTAATCGAAACTTATCCTTTCTCCTGGATCGGAGTAAACTGTTGCGATAGAGTGCTCAACATTTATCAGCGGCGCTTCTTGCACACGTTTGCTAGAGCCTACGTTTGAATTCACAGCGCAACCAAGCCTTGCTGCGTAAACGTGCTCTTTTCGCACTATCGTCTTGTTCAAATAAATCATTATCTTTCCGCTTCCGAGTACNGAGGAGTCATTTATGAAACTTAACTCGACAGGCGCTGCTGTCGGCGTGGCCGCAGCGACGAAGCTGCGGCTTACATGGAACAGTTTGNCCCGTAATGAAACGTTGTGCGAAAGCTGCGAACAGCTGACTGGGAGCGCAAAAGCACAAGCGACGTGTTTTTATTAGCAAAGCCTGGCATTGTTCGTTCAGCAGCTGTTAAGCTTTTGTCTGACGAAGTCATAGTACTGTTTACTTTTCAACCAGACGCGGTTTTGTTTCACGGCAACAATTGACGGTGTTCTTTATCAACGTTCTTCACACTCGAAGAAGCAACATCCAGAAACATTGGAAGAATAGGAAAGCGATTATTTTCGTTGACCCCGAGCTTCAAGAAAATTCGAGTTACGCGGATCTGCTGATAGCAGGGGCGGATCCAAGGGGGGGGGGCGATTGGGGCAATCTTCCCCTCTAAAACCTGCGAAAGTAACTTTATTCACCATGATTTTGTATATCTCGGAAAACAACATTCGCGATTCAAGGCCACTTTGCAATCCATTGTTTTGTCACAGCAGGGTTTGTGAAGTATACTTTACCGATCTTGCAGCAGTGAACCTGTAATGAGACTTACACTAGCAGATATTACTGAACCCCACCCTCTAACCTTACTGGCTGGATCCACCCCTGGCTGATAGGCACACGAAACATAAAAGGTATCGATCACAAACCTGTGCCAAGGCCTGCAGGTGGCCAATGACGGCGGCCCACGAGGCGGAACTGTCCGGCAGGGACTGCAGCAGGTAGGACAGGACTGCGAGAGAGATGACCGCGTTCGGAAAGCGGGCGACTTGGTAGTGACACAGCGCTCGCGTCAGGTCAATCGTCAGGACGCTCAGCAGACGGTGGGCCGGCGTCAATGTGTACAAGTCGGTGTAGTGGTAGAAGGCAAGAACCTGAAACTGCGTCAAGCAGGGAGAAAGGGAAGGTTAAAATCGGCGCCGGGGGACGAAATTGGCGGCTTCTCGGGCAACGGCCGAGTCAGCTGGCCTGAATAGCCACTTACAGGCGAACAGCGTCGCCGCGCACACGCCATTGAGCATATTGTTTATGCTGTAGTAATTGCAAGCGATGAAAGCGATGGTATTGTATGCATTTCCAAAATTAACAGGGGTTCGCGTCATTTAAATTGAACAATACATCACCCGAGCCTATTTACTCGGTGACCTATGTGTCGCGCGATGTCGCAACCACTGGACGATTACGCAATACAAACCGGCTGGGACTCCACCACCACCACGCAGTATTCGAAGAAACAAACAGCCTTGTGAACGACTTCTTGTACGCATACCACACAATTCTCGCTGATCAAAAGTCCTGAATTGGACTTTTCAAGCGCGGAAGCTCGAACCAAGCGACGAGTTATATGTACTTACTGTGTGTAGATAGTGCCAGGCTGTTGATGAGTTGATCTCCCATGACAGCTTGTCTAGAATGATCCGTTCCATTCTGAGAATGTCTCGAACGCGGCAACCACAACCGCTGTTTTCCACCAGCTCACCCGTGCAAGGTATGACCTGCGAAGTGCATAAATCAAGCATATGAAGCAGCATTAGGAAAATTTTGCACTGCATTTACCCGCGCTTGCTGTGAACTGCCTGATACCAGCGAAAGAAAGCGCTGCGAGGGTTGTTTGCATGAAATAACAGCGAATGACATCACAAACCCGACCAACACACCATTCGAAAGAAATGTGACAGCGGCAACCTCAGGGCTGATTTCATGAAACCGCCAAGCATAAATCAAGGCTCCGTCCGTTATTGACAGCATCCTCTGTTAACGGCTGCATTTATTCAAGAAGTTAAATAGACGACGTCACAGGAAGCCGCACAGCAGTGAATAAAGCACATAGCGCAGCTGACATGCAAAGTAGTCACTCACGTCTTCTTCCTCGGTAATTTTGCTTGAAAGATAAAAACAGCTGATGGCAATGCATTTTAGGTACTTGGGTTGAGCCTGCAAAATACAAAGTTTGGTGTGAAAGTTACTGTCAAAAGACAGCAGCCACTTCACACTGGCATTAACACAAAAAAACGGTATAGTTGTCACGCGCAGAGAGCGCAACAACTCGAAATGAGTTTACAATAGGTGTGTATGCGGACTGCCCAAGGCTCTTCAACCACAACTCGACAGCAGAAAAGCTACTTCTAAAACGTTGCAAAGAGCATCTTGTTTATTTCGCCATGACAGCAACAAGCACTAAGCGCAGTGTTTGCGTGCCCTCCTACCTTGACGGAAGTGAGAAACCGGTCTAAGACGCTCACAGTAAGGAAGAAGGTCTCGGGATAAAAGTTAAAGCGAACGTTCAGCTGGGCAATCCAAGCCACCACCTCGTCACGGTTCTCTGGACTCACATCCTTCTGCGGAAATAGCGTTGCCGATGATGAGAAAATGAAAACACAGACAATTCCTGCTCAAGGGCAATGAAGCACAACGTTTCACGACAAGACGTAACGACACACCCGCTTCGACAAGCAGCACAAGCACAAGCAAATCTCGCTGCAATGGAACGCATTGGGAAAATGTAAGATGCAACACACTTCTGTCACAAAAAATATTCTTTAAAGTGTGAAACTGCAGCTTTTGCTGTTTCGACATGTTGCTAACAACTTGGTTGTTTATTTAACAACAGTTCCAGTCGGCACCCAGCTGTTACACGCATTTCATCTGTACAACATAGGAACACACAAGGGTACATCAAGTTGTTGCAGTTCTCACATACCAGATGGAATAAAAACTTCTACAAACTTTTCTCAGCCTATTATTCACCCAAGCCACTGCAGGCATGCAGAGTGTTTGTCAAGCTTTTAACTATCTTTGTTTATTAGGTGGTAAGCACTGAGGCTGGAGTAAACTAAGATACAAATAACAAACGTACGTGATCAGATGTCGCCAAAAGCTGTTTGTTATAAACGACCGATAAAAAGTTGCCAAAGGAAACAATATATATTGAAACGACCAACGTTAAACACAGGAGACAAACGAGTGTATTGAATTTTCGTTTGCTACTTCGGAGTGTTTCTCCCCCGTGGCTCTCTCCTTACGAACCAAAATGTGACACTGCATTAGGTTCACGTCTTTATAGGGTTTGCACAAAAGGTAGTTTGGGACAGGGTGAAAAACAATGTTGCAGAAAGCAGCCTTGGGAACTTCATGTTAAACATGGATGTAATGATGTATAGTTAGACTGCATAGTGCTGTACTGCCAAACTTCCCGAGCCATTTGTTGCGGCCACTGCAAAAACGCATGAAAACGAAGTGCTGCTCTTGCATGCGAAAAAGTTAACGCAGCGCCAACTTTCGCACTCAGCTGGAGTTCCAGCTCACAGAATAAGCTGTAAATTACGCAGTTCGCCCAAGTTCGAATAGTTTGTGACGGTTCCCGCAGCCACAGCTCCGCGAAAAAGAACTCGATGACATCCAGTGTTTGCCAACGAGACAAATGCAAATACAACTAGATACCTCGACATCACTGTTAGCATGCGAGCGTGGAGCATGGCTCTGCAACGGTTTTTAACCACAGCGACCTATGTACGAACGAACAGGACGCGACCTGACTGAAGTACACCTTGTTAGTTGCGCAAGCAGACGTCACCCGGTGGTGAAAACATCGGGAAAATCGGACGGGGGTCGTTCCGCTGTGGTGGTGCAGAAGAGAACGGGTCGGACAGCCTGCTTGGTGAGCAAAGCGTGAGCAGGCCATGGCTCGAGTGTGGCAAGGAGACGGAAACCGCAGGCTGCTCAGTGCAGCCGCCGAAAAAAAAAGAAATTTGCGCGCAGTCGAAAATTTGAAAGAAACGCACCGCGCGAAGAAGAACCAGGCTGCGCTGCGAGCGGCACTCGCAAAGGCGGCTCAGTCGTCAGTTCGTATTTAAATGCCCAGAGCGCTTGAGCGCGAGTTGGCAACCGTGACGGCTGGCGATAGTAGGGATTGATTTCCAAGGACGATTGTAGGTGAACCGTCAACCAACTAGATCATCCTACCATAGAACAACTGGCAAAACTACTACCAGTAAGTCATACCATACTAACACATAGATATGTAAAAAATATCACATTTCAACACTAGTACAAACTGATATGCCACACAAAACCTAATGCAAACGAAACAGAGTATTTCACAGAACATAGAAAACCAAACTTCAACAGTAGTTTGAAAAATACTGATTTAGATTGATTTCCAACTAAACCAGCAGTTGGTTTTCCCAGTTTAGCACCAGCATCAACTGTACTTGTGATGCCATGTAGCTGAAATATGATTTTGGCGTTTGCACAACTGTTAATTGAAGCTTGTTTTAAACACATTCCAACAAACTTTATTAACTTTGTTGTCATTTTACATAACTAGGTAGCAAATATTGTAGTTATTATGTAGGGAGATATTGTTGAAAATAGCTTGTTTTCATCTATCAAAATTGTGAGTTTGTTGAAATTTTGTCGAGAAACACTGATATGTTCACTTGCAGTAAACTGTGGTTATTCCACTAACTACACCTATATTCACAACCTGGGTCAGGATTTTGGTCAGATGATTGCTGGTACAACAGGTAGCCCCATAGAAAGTAATCGGTAAAAACATTAATATTGACTTGAAAGCAGAACCTCAAATGGCTTTCTAATCTCCAAGATAGGGAAAAACATTTCATCCATCGATACAGTGTTCAGCTGTGCAACATTTGACACAAACATAATCAAAAACAAGTTATTGTTATTCAAAAACCTACGAGTATACAAAACATTTAGATTTAAACAATCTTGGTCAAAGGCCTACATCAAAAGCAACATGTGTAGAACACAACAGTTCAGATATTTTTGCAGTTCTGGAATTGTCAGCCATTTTTACATGCATTGTTGCTTGCCATCAGGCATAACAACCAATTAAATGTTCGAAATCCTAATGTTTGAACAATTCACAATTCAAACATTTAGGATTCTAAGTTTTGCCAAGTTAGTTACAAGCATTGAACAATGTAATTTTCTTGAATTTTGAAAATGGTGCAACATGTCTCATGCAAAACAAACCTTACGACTGAGTGGTGCAGCCACAATGCCTACACACTTGTGACTTGGTAACAAACTTCAAATTTACTTTTTTGAAAAGTAATGCTTTGGTTGACAGTGCTTCAATGCAAACTGCAAGAAAATTACTATGTTCATTCGTTCCTGTTAGTTGAAGGACATCTAGTTGGCTTTCTGATTCTCCAGTATGGTAGCCTTAGCCGCCATGACAGATAGTTAGTTTGGGTCCATATGCTTACGAAGCCCCTTGTTCAAAAGCACAAGCTGAACCCCAACCAGTCACCACTTCAACTTTAGAATGTCTCTATCAGTACAGTGACACCATACCAAACGAGCAGAAGCAGACTGCATTAATAAATTTAAAAAATACATGCATTGACATTCAACAAGCATGGTATGCTAAAAATTGCAACATACAAAAACAGTCACACAATGCATATATCAACTTAGCACATGAATCGTGACATACTACACTAATCAAGCACGTCCAACTTACAATTTTATTTTAGACTGAGCCTCAGAAAATTAAAGAATTCATGGACATAACTTTAACCCTCTTGGCATCAGACATGGGGTGATTACAGCACAAATGTAATCGATTAGGATTACGAATAAACAAAATCACAATGCAATCGATTACAATTACACTGTAAGTAATTGGGATTGCATTTGTGATTACATTTGTCTTGAAACATTCTGAGAATGAAAACAAACCCAATTGCATAGTTTTATGTAAGTATATTTTCAGACAACATATGATATGAATCAATGTGATAAACAAAATTACTAATCTGTAAGGATCAAGCACCAGAAAAAAAACATTTATTACTGAGATGTTTGTGCAGTCAAAAAATCAGGTGGTGTAACTAGAGGTCTGTAAGGGACCTACCACTCAACACTCAGAAAAAATACTTGAGAAATGATGGTGAATCCAGGTGGATGGCTATACAGTACTACAACCCCAAATCAACGGAAAATACTCTAAAAATTGCAAAAAGACGACACCGTACTAAAATCTATTAAAAGGATACTAAAACTGAAATAAGCTGAGTGGGGTGGGTGTTTTTTACATTTAGCTGGCCAGTGGAGTCAAATCACCCCTCTTCCCTCCCTTCAATTACTCCACTGAAACAAACACTTGAAAATATTGATTAAACAAAAATATCAATGTTTAAAATTTTTGTTAGTTGATAAACATCAACGCTTCACAACTTTTATCAGACCAACGACATCTATCACGCTTGAACATTTGTCCAGCAACGCTGAAAATTCGTTTGCTAATACTATAAAAGTTGCTGACTATTTCTTCTAACTGCAGGTTACAATCATCTACAAGCCAACATAGCTTTTGCGCAGCTTTTAATTTGAAATGAAATGAACAATGCTGCCATAGCTAGGCATCTGTCTACTGGACCAATAGTCAATGGTTAACAAAACCCCATAGGTTGCGTTGAGTTTTTTTCACCAGTATCTGGTGGATGACAGTTGACATGCTAGTTATCAGTATTGTGGAAAGGTACTTTCGACTTGGATTAAAGTACCTTATTCCTCTGAAAGAAAGTTAATTTACTGTATATAAATTACTGTACTAATTATATACATAGCCTACTCCATCACTTACATTCATAAGTTCACTCTGAATACATATAAATCAAATGAACACCTCTCCTCGTAATGTCCCGCTATTCTGTTGCCAAAATGTGAACCCATTTTTAAGAGCTCCTCTTTTTGTTGCTACGTCTTGCTAGACTAGACTCACTACATTACGTCAGGCAGCCAACAGGAAGGCTAGCTGGAACAAAGCGAGAATTAGCTAGAAATGCTGTGCTTGCCCCTGGACTATCTGGATTTAAACCACAGAGATGGACAAAAAACCTTGCCTGAAACCATAACCACAACAAACGATGGAGGAACCCAGCCACCACAACTGCAGTTCATCCAAGGGCAGATCCAGGTGGGGAACTGGGACGATTGCCCCCCAAAAACTATGGAAATAACTTCATTCACCATGGTTTTGCACAATTAGGGAAACACCATTGGTGATAAAAAGCCATTTTACCAACCATTGTTTTGTCACAGCAGTGTTGTGACTTATATTTCATTTCTCTTACAGGAGTGCACCTGTATTGAGACTTGGCTATCAAATATTACTGAAATCGTCCCCCTAAACTTATTGGCTGGATCCGCCCCTGGGTTCATCGCACAGTGATGTAGGGTGAAGATTTCCAAGTTTAATCGCAAAAGTAATCATCCATTACAAATAAATTAGGAATGCAATCGATTACATTTCATTTTTTGTCAGTTCAATTGATTACGATTACTCAAAAAACTGTAATTGATTACGATTGATGATTACTCCATGTCTGCTTGGCATGCATGGCACTAACAACGAAAAATGTTAGTCCACATTCAGAAAGAAATAAATGTCACATGTTAGCAATCCAAAAAATTACCATGCTTGTGACAGGTGACAACGGAGATTCCTTCCATGATTCCTTTGCTTTGGAATGAGCATCCTTAAGCATAGAAGCCAACCGATGTAGAGGCCATGTGCATTTCACATCTACGGGAGACATCCCGCTTCTGTGAAAAGGCACTTTGATATTGCAAGGGCTGCAAAACAACATGCAAATTTATTTGCTGATTATGCTGTGGGCTGCTAAAAGAAAATATTAAAATAATTTAAATACTTTAAAACTGGATACTAAGAAATGAAACCTGTTGTTAGAATAAGTTCATAAACATCCAATACCATTTGCAACTTAAGCCCTTAAATCTTTGCCTCAAACAAAAATTTAGTTTCATTTTCAAACATATTTCCATAATTAGGAACAAAAATTGCTTTTGCTTTTTTACACAGAACAATGTTTCACAATGTCATCTTCATTATATACATAATTAAACAAGGCAACATTTGCTAGCAAAGCCTAGAAAATCAAGTAAAAACACTGATCACCTAAAAATAGGAAACAAGATTTTGAAAATATCTAGAGAAACAGTAGACTTAACAGATTTGAGCAGATCACACAACAATCTTCCTGAAAATGATAAAGATATTTGTTGTAGCTTGGTTGAAGATTGAAGCCAAGTAACTTTACAGCAACCTAGACCTCTACCCGTCACTAATTTCAGCATTCCTTACATCAAAACAAACTAAGCATATTTTTAACTCCTTGAGAGCCGGCCTACAGTATATTAGTACTTCGATTTCGGCCTACAAAACAGCAGTTTTCGGTTGCCTTACCAATGCCCTAGCTCCTCCACTGATTGCACTAGAGAGCTGTTCAAGAGCTCAAACGGATCGGCCAGTCTAGTAGATTGCACTCGAAAGAAGATATTTTGGTTGGGGGGTGCGGATTTTTTGTGACTGACATCATAAGTGAAGTAGTTTTAGGGTGATTTTGGCTCATGTTACCTTGCCTACGGCCCAACCGCTAGGCCAAAGTGTTTCGCTGAAGTTTTCATTGGAAACTAGGCTCGAGTCTGAGTCTTTTAAGCCTTTGATCGACTTTC
>JGI24159J19872_10002308_pt1 | contig 22579 bp, 19 predicted proteins | sample Ectturendosymbi4_FD_19872 | JGI IMG/M metagenome (IMG submission 19872) | reverse complement strand
CTTAAAATGCTACAACTGCATAAATTTAAAATATTAAATAGCTCAAAAACTTGACCACATAGGGAGAATCTGACAACAGTTTTGAAATCAGCGCCCCTAAATTATCCCGAAAACGCTCTCAAACTCCAATCCCCATGAAATTCCTTTAAAATTGTAGACCTGTGTAATAGTAAGACTCTACGTGTTCAATTAGCTGGGTACTGTTTCAAACGTGAGTGTAGTTTTCATGCAAAGGCGAAGGACTCATGCGGTGTTGTATGTTTACTGAGAAAATTTGGTCCGTCGTGCTGATGTCGTTCGAAAAACAAAAATTCAAAGTCATGCAAGCTGCGTACACATTCCCAGAAAAAATATTGTGTGGGTTTCTCAAAAGATATGGTGGGGCGAAAAGTTATCTCATCATGCATTAGTTCGGTTTGTCAAGACATTGAACAAGCGACAGTTTATACATTAGGCTTCACTTTTTCTTTTTCTGTGCTTTTCAACTTTTGCTTGGTAAAACCCAGGTGCTTCTGTTGGTGCGTTTAAGCGGTTGATTTTTAAGTGAGGCTGAGGTTGAAGTCCTTATTCAGTATATCCTGAGCGGTGAATTGTGGGCATTAAGGTACTTTATAATGCAGATTGCTTTGCGTACCAGAGCGTTGACACGGCCTTCCGATGTGATTGGTTTTGTGCAACTGCTGCGTTTCCTACCTGTTGCAGCGTAACTCAAAGGAAACTCTTGCAAGATGGCAGCAGTTTGTGGTTTGCACACTATGCTTCCCGTACAGGGATGATGGTTCCTTACAATCCTGGCAGGCTACTCTGTTTCAGTGAAAAACTCTAGGTGCAGGCACAACTGCTTTTAATGGCTGTTCTCTAAACCTTCCCCCAAAAGTTAAGCTGTATTATTTCTCGAAACAAATTTTAGATTTGGTGCTTGCTTTATCGTGTTATGGCCCCTATTTTTTTTCTTATTTAATAACTTTTACCGCTGTTACTTTCAGCATTCTCGTTTCATTGACCTCCATCGCTCTATTCAATCAATGCAAATTGTTTTAACGTATAAGGTTATTTTTGTGTGGAGTTCTTCTATGGTTGTCCATCATGAATCAGCACCGCCAGCAATGTGCAGCTTGACATAAAAGATCGCTCCGCTAAAGACGGCAGAGAATAAACCCGGAAAAATCAATTCAAACTAAACACGAGAGAATGTTCTCTGGTCCGTTTCACTTGTATTCGGAGCCGTTTGAGATTCGGAAAATTGCTGATCACAGAGTATCTGAAAATCAAGCCTTGCTGGTTTCACCACTGTCGAATAAGATAATTAACGCAGTCTTGGGATTTCACCAGCCGCGGTAGCCATCTCAGTGCAACAATATATGGTGTTTGGTGAGTGCATCGAGGACGTTAGGGTTATGTGAGTCCAAGCAGTAACACTGCGTATGTCGTGTGATAAAACATTTGCCAGTGCCAAAAACTTTTCCTGTTGAACGTGCTTTGTATATTTGAGTATACTGGCATCAACACCAGAATTTCCTTCTTTTAGTTTTTCAAAAATCTGTCTCAGCTGTTAACCGAATGTACACATCAGTTTGTGTGAAGGCCGTCCATGCTTATGATGGAAACTATAGTTCATGTTGAACTGTGTTTGTTCATGTTGAACTGTAGTTTCAATCAGTTCAACATATTTGTACTGCGACCCATTTTTAGCAACCCACTATAACCCAACTACTCCCATCTAAAACTCGATTAAAGCAAATGCAATACAGCTTTGTGCATAAAATATCTATTCACGACCCCTCCAAAAATGCTCCATGACCCTCTGGGGTCGCGATCCCCAGGTTGAAAAGCACTGATCTGTGATGTAAAGCCATGTATTTGTTGAACTTTTTTTGGTATTACTTGTAGTAATAGGTCTGGTAATGGTATGTGTATGTAGCTTTTTTCCCAAATTCGTCGATGTTCAGCAGAGCCGATACCCTTTGTCTTGATCACTACTAGTTAACTAACTTCAGGCTTCCGAAATTCCTTGTATGATATTCAAGTTCTTTGGACAACACAAACATTTTGGCTATCACCCCAGCAGTAACCCTTCTGTTACTTTGCAGTTGCAAAGGCAGGACTCACTAGCGAACAGCATTCAGAATATACTCGGTGACGTAAGCGCTGTGCAGAACGTGATTGGACGCGACCCGAATATGTGGCTGGGCACTACCAGACCCCCACCTACGTCTCGTCACAACTCGCACAAAAATACCGGCGAGCGAAGCAACGACCGTCGAGAAGGTGTTGTATTTACTCGTATTCGACTTTTGTTGCATTACTGACTTAATAGGCATAATTACCCAAGTACATGTAGACACGTGACATTTTTTACGTTTGTATACTCGCTTGATGTTCATCTATTTTTATGTGTTTTGTTCGCATTCCCTTCCATGAACCAAAACATACAATAAAGTTGTTGTCTTGTACATGGCCTAGTAAAAAAAAACAGTTTTCAATGAAAAATAGGTAGTGGAAGCCATAAAATGTTTCTTGTTGGTTCCAGACAGACTTATTCCCACTTTGCCGTGGCAGTTCCTTTGTTGTTTTGGTAGCTGTTGCAATTTAAACACTTATGTATGCAGTATATCTTTTTGTAACTCTTTGGTTACGACACTAACGCACTATACTTGATGGATGGGTCATTCATTGTTTTATCGTAAGTTTAAGCAAACCTGTTAGCTACTTTTCAAAAAATTGTAGTATTGCATAAAATATACTGAGTACAGCCTCTGTTTTTAGTGACCTCATGGACGGTCAGTTGACCGAGAGCTTACTTTTTTGGCATTTTCACGTGAATTATATATATCGAATGCTTCTTGTATAGTTTCTCACTTTTGAATTGATCAGATGACCTACAGAGCCACGTGGGAGTCTCTGCAAATGTTATTCAAGTGCTTACTTTGCGACCATTCCCTTTTTAATAGTCCACAACTTGACTTTCAAAAACAACCCTATTTTGAAAAACGAGCCATTCGCTGATTTTCTACGGAATTTTGCCATATGTTTTGCCATAGAAAGCTGTTTACACAGAAAGCAGGGATCCTTGTGCAGTAGAGAAAAGGGCCAGAATTCGATTTTGGCTCTCAATCAACTTCTCTTTCGTAGTAGTACTTCTGTCGAAATTGGGGGACTGCCGTCGATTAGTACTTAAATTATCAGTTAAAAACATTTTTGCATATTGAGACACCAGCTAAACTATTAGAAAAAAATGTCAATTCCCTACGATACCTGTACTAAATGTACGCATCAAATCACAGCTCCCACCTTTGTCAAATTGTGCAATTTGTTCGTTTAGTTCCGGCGTCTGATGTTACTCTTTTTTGCAATTTTCTGTATTACAATTCCAGAGTTGATTGAGACTTGCGGCCTGAGACTGATTTTTTTGTTCTGTGTTTCCTGTTGGTTCTAATGTTCGCTTCATAAACAGCTTAACTTTAATCATGGTTGTACGGCATGAAATTTTATGTAAGATTGCATCGTATCACTGTAATTGTTTGACCAGAGTGCTATAAGAAATGTGAGCTCAAATGCAACAGTAGATAGGAGTACTCCAAAATGCGTGCTGATTTGTAACTGTAAACTATAAATAACAAACATAGTTTTGTGCCAGACATGCATTTTAGCTTACCACAAACATCTATTTCTTGGCTCATTGATGTAGAGCTTCCAAGACACTGTTTTCAAAAGTGTAACTTCCGCCGTGCTTTGACAATCGTAAGGGTGGATGCTTTGTGATTTGTTTGTATCACTTCATCATGTTGAAATCTGCGCTGCTGCCTGTTAACGTCTGTACGAATGTATGGTAAGCTACAGGTTTTGGCAACAGGTACGCGTGCTGCTAGAACAGCTGCCTCACAACTTCCCTTAACACTAACTCCTAATGTCGTTCCGCTACATGTGATTTGAGCTTCAGCTACTGATTTTGCATCAAGATTTAAGACGATGTATGTCCACTTTTGTTTGCACTTTATCAGTTGCTTCATGCTGGCGCGTTGACCCATTGTTCTGTCATTTCTATGAAGTGTTTAAGTGATCGTTAGTTGTAATTTGTAATTTCTCAAAATGCATAACAGGTTATCTGCCATCCAGTTTGACGGTAGTAGAACCCCATGTACGTGGCAGTATACCGTATGTCCTGCGCATGCTGTAGAAATGTCGTGTAGTTAAGTTTGTACATGTGTTTTTTTCAGGTTCTTCCAGCCACAAGACGTCAAGTCTTGGAGGTCAGCAAGCAAGGTCCAAGCCACTCTCAACCCACAGCAGCCAACGCGGAAAGACTGGGAACACGTTATCACCAGAACGATCGAAACCTCGCGAGACAAGCCTCGGCATCTCTTTGAAAACGAGGTAAACCGTCACGCTCGGTATGTTGCTCAGTGTGGTAAAGAAATGGCTCGTCTTTTGTCAGCTGAAGCAGCGTGCTTCATGTTGACTGACTAATGTCCATGGCTGTTTGCGATTTTGGTGAAATACTGCGCCTGTCATTGTGAAGTTTGTTTCACGTGCTGCATTGTCCATTGGTTTGTTGTCGGTGGTTCGAAATCACAGCTATGGAAGGTGTCAGTTCTGGAAACCAGAGGAGTAGAGTGTTGCTAAGCAAGTCGTTGCAAAAAGCATTAATGTTCCGTTGTGCTCACAGTAGATATCCTGTAAACAACAGGCTGCTTTCGTCCCACAGTTCAATGCGCCAGAGTTAGGTGCTTTTTGTCACTCTCCGTAAACACGCAAATATGGGCGCAGAACTGAATGTTGTTTCGCAACGCGAGAAAGTTCAGCTAGGGTTGTTCTTTGTTAGAACCACCGACCGGCTGCCTTTCAGCGAGAACTCGAAAATTAGTGGCGCGACTGGCAGAGAACGCCAATCACGACTTGATACCGCTGAACGCGTGCGCGGTTATTCTGTCCAGGCAAGCTCTGATGGATTGGGTGAGTTTGGCGATGTCCAGTAGTCTAAGTGCTTGAGATTTTTTTTTCTGCAAAACACTGCACATGCGCATCTATAGCTCTATGCTTGGTTTTTGCCGATTTTTAAACTTTATTTTGCACTTTGTGGCGTGAAATGTACTACTTTTGTGTACTTAATTGAATATAAATGTGTCGACCTCCTCTACTCACAGAACGCTTTTGCCTAAATTTATACTGTTGTGACTAATCACTGAACACGCATACGTTGTAACTGCTAAATATCTGTGATTGAAACTTCTGTCTAATTTTAGCCTTTTCAACCGGGAATCTATCTACGAGTGTATCTTTGCTGTCTGTTGGGGAACCAAGTGTGTTAAAAATGTTTTTTTCACTTCGACACATTGTTTGTTTTCTGCAGTGAAGTGTAAGGCCATGTAGTTAATTATGCCATGGTTTTTGCTTTTTGTGAAATCGGGAAAATTGAAGTTACTGTATCATCATTTTCTTGATTAAACAGTCTGACCTTTCATATTGGTTTGGTTGCAGGCGGCATCGCCAAGTTGTCAACATCTCATTACAACAAGGTATAGGATTATTTCCTTTCAAACCAGTCGAATAATTTGAGTACTTGCGCAAAGCGTGTTTTACGTGGTGAATGCGTAGTTGGTAATATGTTGACGCGGTTTTTCTTGCTTGTTTCCGTAACTTTTTCCAACTCAAAAGGGCTGTAAACGAAAGTGTTCTTCTTTCCTGTGGTACTCCAAAATGCGTGAGTGCGTTTAACACGTTCGACGTACGTCAAAAGTGCGTTTGACATTCGCTTGTTTATCCATATTGGAGTAACCCAGTTTGCTGCCAGGTAGTAAGATCTCTTAGCCACGCTTCCTTTCGCGAACTAATATTGTTTTGCAAGACTTCAATCGGCCAGCGCTTGTTCGCTGATGCACTTCCGTTCACCGGTTTTGTTCGCAATTCTTTTGCCACAGCTCATCTGATTGATTGCCTTCCAGTCGAGTATCAGACCTGGTTTCGTAGTAAGAATGCGTTGTCGGGTAAATGTTGCTTGGAGAAACCGGCATTTTCTTTGCAGGCAACAAATCAGGAAAGCCATCAGAGCGACGAAATGCCTGGAAATCTCGAGGATATCTTTCAGGTAAGTTGGTGTTTGGTAATTACTGATTAATTTTCTTGAAAGCGAAATGCCAAAGGTCGTGAATGGCATGAACCTAAGTGCATTCGTATTTGTTATTTTGGCGAGGTAACACGTCGCAGGCGAAGTTCCTGGATACGTTGAAAATTGACGCATACTTAGAGTCGCTTTGAGGTCATAGTGACGCTTATCAGTATTGTTATTTACAACTTGAATAAAAAGTTGGTGATTCTGTAGTTTTTTGCGTCTCGCAATTTGTGCGCTCGGACGCAGACTCAGTCCCGTCGCCACGGGGGGCTTTGGTAGGCTTAACCCCCCAAACGAAGCTCCAAGCCCCCCCAAATTGAAATATGAAACACTATAAGTTAGTGGAATTTTTGTCACATTTGAATGTCAAGCCCCCCCCTGCACGAACGTAAAGCCCCCTCGCACAAACGTAAAGCCTTCCTATTGACGACTTTCTGGCGACAGTTCTGCACAGATTACATGTTGAACCTAATCGCTTTGTTCAGCCTCGTTCATAACCTGATGTAAATGAGCTGAGTCATGCGCAAATTCGTGGCTGGGCTTTCTCGAGAAAGCAACCAACAGCTGGTCATGTTCTCATGTCGTCCTGTGTGTTCCTTGTTGAATGAGATCGTGAGTTAGATACTGTCACTTGTTTGCCGTTATGCCGATGGACGTAGTTCGCACACGCGCGGAAGACTCACGTCTATTTTGTTTCTTGGCACTTTTGAAAAGCTATCTTGACATTTTCTGCCTATCAAATCCTTTGCCGATTTCAGTCAGACCTTTTATACCAATGCCAATAAGGTAACTGTTGCACAGTAGAAGCAGTTATTCAAAACGCTGCAGTAGATGAATTGAGGATTCAAAACACTTCGCTACTTCCGCTTTTGTACGTTTTTGAGTAGTCATGATATGAAGTTAACTGTCCTTTAAGCCAATCCACTTTCCTGGGTTGTTTGTGAGTTGTATTGCTTCTCTCTGGCTATTTCCAGGATGAAATCGATTGATGATGAAAAGCAGCAATTCCAGCTGCGTTCGTTGTAAGATAGGCTTCGCAAGTACATCAAAGCCAGATGTTATTTCATTTTGTTTCTCCAGTGAACGTATTTAGCGGATACCTTGTTCAATAAAATTAATTAATCAGCTTAGCAGTACTAAGGGATTTTCATTACTGTACCCCCTTATTGCGCATTTTTTGCAGTAATCTGCGTGGATCATTATGCTGTGTGTTATTGTCGCCAAACAGCCCATGCACCAAATGATATGAGTTTGAGGATTCGTTGCTGCGCTTGCGATCGTGCCGTAAAACTTTTGTCCGTTCAGTTAATCTTGTGTGCCTCGGGCAGGTTTAAGTTGTTTGTAGGGCATGAAGTTCTCTTGCTGGACATTCGCTTTATCTAAAATTTCCACTTTCGGAAGCAGTTTGATGTGAACAATAAATTCTTAATTTATGCCCAATCGCTCTTACCTGTGAGTAAATAAAAAATATAATTTTATTGTTGTATTCACTTGCAGCGAATAGAGCGCTTGTTGATTGCCGCATATTTGTGTTTCGCGCTGCACAGACTGTGTTGTTGTCTCAAGAACACTTATCTTTTTGCGGGCTCAGTGGGAAAGGTCAAACCGCTCCCCAATGCCGTGGGGTAAATTCAGTTTCCATTGCCTTTTCTTGTGGCAGTTTTGTTTGAGTGAGAGTTTGGTGCATCAGCACGTATTCCTTTTGAAGAATAGATGTTGTTTATAGTAATAAAGCATCGCGTCAGCTTTTAACACGGTAATCATTTAATTAAAGTCATACCATCCAGGAGCAGTGGAATGGCTGCGATTGAAAATTACAGCTGTGATTAGCGCATGTTCGCTGTACGTTAGCTGTTCAGATAGCCTTAGGCTTGCAAGAGGTATAGCCCAGAGAATAAGTGACGTCACTGTTTATAAATGTCGTTTTAACGCGTGCTGCCTGATGACCTATCATCGAGCCTTGACTGCTGTTACTTGCTTCGAGCAGTCTGTGTGTATCGCCCTCCAGCATTTTTCTCAAGCTGTGTAATTTCAGGGATTTTCGCACTGGTTTGTTGTTTACCAGCATGCTGCCGTTGCCCACTGCAAGAAAGAACTACGTTTCTTGCGAGCTGGCAGGGCTGTGTTGTTACGTGATGCCGCGGTCATAACGTTGGTAGTTGTACCCTTTTCACGCTGTGGCAACAAGACATATCGCAAATACTTACCCTCTTGGGCGACTGCTGCGTGGCGAGATCGATTTTGTGTCACTGACCGCGCGTGTGACTTTAGGATATGCTCACGCCCTGACCGCCTTGCACGAACCGTGGGAAAAGTAGATGTTTTTGTGCGGGATTTGCTGATTGCGTCTGTATGACGGCGGTTGCTGTGCCAACGCCTCTGCTGGTTTTTGGACTTCAACAGAGGTGTCGTTAAATTCGTTGAAATACGAGCAAAATCGGAAAAGTTTTAAGCGCAGCTGATGTGGCGCAGTTCTATACACGCTGGTGATGCCTTGTGTTGACGCCGTAGCGGTTATCCTCACGCTGTTTGAATGCATTGGGTTGATTGGCAGGCTTGCTCAGTGATCGTTTAAGCTTGTGTACTGTCGAAGGTGACACGCTTGAAAAAACTGTTGATTTGTTTATTTAGGCGAAATTTGTTTTTTTTTCCTTCAGGAAATGGCGATCCTTAATGAACCCCTTACAGAAATTCCAACTCCCAACCTTGGATCTGAGTTCACTTTTTCACGACCAAATGAGGTATTGAACCTGGTCTTGTTTGTTGCAACCCGCGAGTTCTTCGCTCCAACCCATGCGCCTCTTGTGTTCTCTGGTTGTTGACACATGCTTGAGGTTATACTGTATTCCTTAAATCGGCGGAAGCTGTTTGAGTCCATGCGTTCGCGAGAGAGTTATTAACGGTTTGCTTATTTTGTTGTCTGTTTTCGAGACAAATCAGCTTAGAAACATGAAACATTTTTCGATATGTGTTGTAATGTAGAACACTGAAACTACTTCAGCTGCTTGTTAAAGGGCCTTGCCATAATTGTAAGAACAGTTACAGGTGCCTGTCAGAATGACTGAATGCTCTGAAGTAAAAGATCTGTGATATTTGCAATTCTTTGTTTGTCTTATTAGAAAACGAGCGACACCAACGATGGAAACGTTACCCACAGTAAGTTGAATGTAATCACATATGCCTGATGTGTTTGATTTGCTGAACGTGAGAAACTGTTATATACTTCCAGGATCCCCGTAGCTTCGCGCGCAACGTAACTATTAAATCGTGCCGCCGCTACAACGTCCTTCAAAACCCATATAACCTCAGCTGCATATCCGGCGCTGTCGAAGCCACACTTGGGTATAACACGTGAAACTTAAGACGCAGCTTATTGTTTTTCTGCGACAGCTGCAGGAAATTTGTTCCGTGAAGCGGTTTTTGCCGAAACCCAATAGTTAATGCGCGCGAAATGTTTCAATGAACTGTTACAAACTGGATGTTTTGCAGCGACATCGCATGAAGAATTTATTATTGTTGTTGAGCAGTGAATTCCACCTGCCGTGATTGTCGTGCCACTCATTTAGTTCGGTATGTTTTGTTTTTGCAGCAGAAGCGAAAAGCAGACTCGCAGACCATGCTGACAATGCTGCCAGGTAGAGAATTAGTTGGATGAGTGTTTGCCTGCTGTTTGCTTTGTGCTTAACATAACGGTCTGTTTGTAATAAGTGTCTCCAGCATCTTGACCTCGTCGCATGTGTATCCAGGCAGAGGGCCTCGATCAATATGTGTGTACAAGCGGTATCCGGGATCAGTTGCGTTTGGCGACCTTCGCGATTCAGAAACCACAGTTGTTCGCAGCATAGAGGCTGAACCGCTTAATGGCCTGTATGTTAACAGCAAGGATCCGCTATCCCAGCGACTTGTCAGAACGAGCATTACTGGCCTCGTTCGGTTGAGTCCATTAACAGTGAACCTGCCTGTCACGCGTGGATCAATAAGTAGCTCATGTAATGATTAATACCAGTCTCGTGTAGAGTATTGAACGCAATATAATCAGGCTTTCAACAATGCACCAGTCAGATTGCGAGTGATGCCAAACCCGTTGCAAATGCTTGTTACGGCCAAGCGCATCGCAGTTCAGCATTCATTGTTCGATCAAGCAAACAAATGATGCGTTCAATTCGAGCATCTGTCAATTCAATCACGCCGAATGAGATGGCTCAACAGGAAACATTACACCTCGGTGTTCGCACATTCGCAAGAGATGCGATGTCGCCATAGAATGGCTGCTTGCAAAAGCTCGAACGGAGTTGTCACGGCAACTGCTTTGACGCCATTTAAACTGAGTGGGGTGGAAGGGTAGTAGTTGAAGCATCAAGTTGACGTGTTGGACGGCGCGCCANACCCTGTTATGAAACAACCTGCACTGCGCGCTGCCAGCTGAGCCAACCAGACGGTCGGCAATCGGCGTGGCTTTGCTCAACCCGAACGACTGGCGGCTCCATCCGATCCAGTTTCGTGTGGGTTGAAGTTTCAATCCGGTGCTTCCTGCAGTCGTGGAACGAGCGCGACAACACTGCGATTCGCAAAGTGCAAGAATTGCTGTTTGGCACTTCTAATGCGTTGCATGCATTCGTTTAATGCGAAGCCACTGTCCCTTAAATGCTTCAAATTCAATCGTTGCCCTTTTCGGTCAGACTTCGCTCGTAATTACCTTTCGCTTACTGTGAAAACATATTAAAGTGAGTAAATCCATTTATCAAAGCATGCCTGTCGCACAATATCATTCGGCATAGGGCAGTTTTTTTTGTTTAACTAACTGTCGGCTTTTGTCTGAAGTGACAGCGGCAGCAGCGAAGAAAGTGAAGAGAGCGATGACTCAGACGCGGACAGCGTCGATTCCGAAGCTTCCAGAAACACATGGATACTCGGAAATGTTTCACGGGTCGACCCTGGTGATCAGGGTTCTCAGAAAAACAAGAAGCCGGACAAGTCTACGAACAGTCACGCTGCTTTAAGTGGTGCAAGGTAAGATGCTGAATGCAAGCAGCAATTGGTGTTGGGGCTGCGAGCAGATCAGATTATTGCAGTTTTGCGTAGACTTCGCAAAGATCCCGTTATTATCCTGCAGTTGCATGTCCATTGTCCAAACCTATACTTGTGTACTGAGTTGTCCCCAGAGAAGGACCTGGTTGTCACCCCATTTGTAATTGATGTCCTCTTACCGTAAACTTTTTTGCCCTTTCGTTGGTAGTGACCTCACCAGTAAAACCTGGCGACGCCGTCGCTTGCGCAGCGACACGTGGTTTGACAGTCACCGATCGCGTTCATCCTGTTTTATACTTTCGCGAACAAATCGCGATGTGAGTTCTTCGTTTTTAGTGGAAAGTCGACTGCGTCCAGAAAAAGTTCAAGGAGTCGAAACAGCGCAAGAAACACGAATCCCGTGCAAAGCGCAGCAAGCGATTCTGGTGAAGTCGCGAAACCGGGTGTCCGAGGTGAGTTTCAGTATTTGCTCAACTCTTTTATGGACAGAATGGAATTGTTTACAGTTTTGTAAATCACTGCGTTTTCTCTTTCGAAAGTCTGCAAATCAAGATTTGTTGTTTGCAAAATCTATTAAATAAATAAAATAAATAAATGGATTGTTTGACGTGGGTACCTTCACAATCACTGTACTTGATTTATTCAGACAAGGAAGTTCATGAAAAGCAGACGCAGCCAAACCATTCCAGATCGTCGCAACGTACTCGTAAAAGTTCATCATCGAATCTTAGATCGGTTTCGCCCGTTAGTCGCGACTCATCGAAAGCAGTGGACTCTTATCATCATCATCATCAAGCCGAACCGCCCAAATCAAAGAGAAAAGAAGCTGACAAGGAGTCGACGACGCACCCAAGCAAAACCACGACTTCTCGAAAGCGAGCGAAAGGCGAATCGCCTTATCGTCGCCATTCCCCAAACAGCAAAAACCCGAGATTGCCCACACGTGTAACTGTCTCGCAACCTGCCAGCTCTTCCCCTCCACACCGCCATCGCCACGGTAGACTACCTGTAAAAAGGATCCGATTAAAAAACTCTCCTGAGAACTCTCCCGTGGTCTCCTCATCTAATTCGTCTTCGGAATCATCCGACGACGAGTCGGATAATTTTTCCACTTCCACTCGGCCCCTGTCAGCAGCTCCAACGAGTTCGGAGGCCGAGTCGGACGTTGATCCCCCACCAGTGTTCACCAGGTCTCCCGAGCAAGTCAGCAGTGTGCCTTCGCCCCGCCAGCGCTTCCACTCTTCGTCGTCCGTGAAATCGCAGCCAGCCAAGCTGGAGTATCAGCCTCAGACCGGCATCGCTTCGCCGGACAGAAAAAAGCACAGGAATCGCGAGCCAGCTTCTTTCGCGATGCAGTCGTCTGCAGATCGTGGACATGCCGATCGATTGAAAGGCCGCGATTCTTCGAAAACTTTTAATTCTGCGCCAAACGCTCCCCGCAAAGAACCTCGCAATCCTTCCAGTTCTTCTCTTCGCGATGTTCCTTTTCACCAAACGACAAGCGAAACAAAATCATCAAGTAGCAAGCCGACCACTGAAAAAGCGTTGGGCAATCGATCCTCTGAGAACTTGTTCTTTTCGCTCTGGGTGAGACTGAAGGACCTTAAGTCTCCGGATTCGAACTCTGGACCTCGCGTTGAGGAGTGGCAAGTCAACGGCAACGCTGCTGTCGATTCGCACGACGGCGAACGTTCCGCGTCAACAGGCAACAGCAAAAAATCAGGTTTCAGTCGTCCAGCAACCAACTCAACCGGAAGCGAAACGGAGAAGCCATTCCGACGCGCCGAGACTGTCCAGGTTTTATTCCGTCAAATGCATTTTGTTATGTCGCGTGACAGCATTTCGATCGGTGGCAGCAACAACACGTACTAAGCAGTGCTGACCGCTTCTTAGAGTTTTAGTCATGGATGGCTTGTTCAGTTTCAGGTTTTCACTTTTCGTCCGGATGGCGGCAAATGTCACTTCGCAAAACTCACGCTCATTGTTTCAGGTTGCTCAAGCGGGAAGCTCGAATGACCGTCTGCCCCAAGGTTCAGGTGTTAAAAGGAAATCTGCAAGCAGCACGCGTGCGCCTCCAGCATCGCCAGGCGATTGTAAATTCAAACGATTGCGCGAAATTGTGTCGCAAAGTGATACAGAAGTAAGAACATGCCTCAGTTTTCGCGGTAACTCCTCAAACAATCAGTGATAACGTTAAATGCGATAAGGTACGGATCGTGAAACACCAATGGAGATTCTTTAATGATAAGAAGCGTATCGGTTGCCGTCCGTGTACTGGTTTTTTCAATACGTGGTTTTGAAGAAAATTACAAACTATTATTATTGTTATGTTTAGAAACATTTTTCGACTTTGTGTGAGTGTGTTTTAACCAAGGTTGCGGAGTCGGAGGTAAAATATCCGAATCCGGCCTTTCCAAAATTTCCGACTCCCGACTCCAACTCCTTAACATAAAGGGAATAAAATTTGGCTGTTAAAATCAATTGAAATCGTGGTGTACAGCAAAAAATATCTGTTTCAACAAAAGTTTCAAAAGAAATTGTCCCGTTTCAACAGGAATTCCCAATTTAGGAGTGTGATGTGAAGAATGATCCAATTGGACAGCCGGAGTCGGACAAAAAAATCCGACTCCGGCTGCCAATGTTGTGAGGAATCCGACTCCACTCAAAAACCTCAGACTCCGCAACCCTGGTTTTAACCAGTTTTGATGAATCCGCTTCTCAGCGCATGAAGAGTTTCTGCGTAATTTGCCTTTTGATCCCTTTTCGCCGAACGCCGTCAGTCACCTTCATTTAGGCAATGACCGGCTCTGCTTGACAGTCACGTGATTTGCAGGAATCATCTCCATCCGCACGCAGCTCCACCACCGCCAGGTGTCCCAGTCAAGCACGCGATGAAGCTTGGCATTGGGACTCGCAAACACAAACGTGAGATGCTTAGACGATCGACTCGATCTGTGTCGATTTGAAGTTGAACAATGGATATCTGTTTGCTGGGCGGGATATGAGTGGCTAGATCTTGTGAAATGGTGCTGTGAGGAATGTTTTCCGCCCTTTCTCTTTAAAGTGTTGGTAGCTGCTGACTAAGCGGAGCACTTGCATCTTACCTGCGTCCGGTTGGCTTCACTCATTTTTGAGTTGTAACAGCCGGGGGTGAGCGGTTAATGTTTGATAATTGACTGAAGGCTAAAGCAGAGTTGACCTGCTCTTTACGATGTTATTGTAACAGTGCTTCAAAACAACGGTATATCTTGAAATTCGAAAACAATTTGAGGTTTTGATTTGTATTTCTTAGTGTCATATTTAGAGTGCATTTATTGTTTTTTTATTCCTTTTGTTGCGAAGCTTGTGTAATTGTCCGGGTGGTCGTTGGGTCGTTGTTCTCACATTTACAACTTCCCCGCAGGCAACCAGGTGCGCCATGCCAACAGTGGACTCAAGACGTGGAGCAGACGACATGTAACTCGAGCAAAGCTGTTTTCAAAAGGAAAAGTGTAAGTGTCGAAGCGGTCGTGTTGTTTTTGGTGTTCTTAGTTGCGAATAATCATTCAAGTTTCATGTTTGCTGATATTTCTCTGAAAAAGTTTACTGCATGCGAAACTTTGAACTCAACACTTTACAGGAGTTGTGTCAAAGAACATCTAATTCAGCCACCGCTGGCGTCGCTTCCATTGTCACTGAGCCAGATTCGAGTTGGCCCGAGCAAGAAAGGTGAGCGTTTAAGCAAAGAGCTGAATTTTCATTGGCTAGTGTGCCTAGACATTTTTTATATCGCCATGACACTCTTCAAGTTCTTCTTTCCTCGATGTAGAGGTTTTTGTTTTTGCCTTCTCAGCGTATGCACCAAATGCAAGTGTGGGTTAAGCTGTTTTGGTAGAAATGGCATTGAAATGTCCTCTGTTGTGCCAAATCCCACTTCGCGTATGAAGTACGTCGTCATCGGTGTTGTGTTTTAAAGCTCAGTCGCATGTTAAATACTGGTGTGCACTGTTGCCAGGTTGTTTGAACTGGTCAGTGATCTTGATTCTCATCTGCGGCAGGCTTCTGAAGTCGAGCGATTACATGCGCGAAGGCAAGAGACTGAAACACGAGGGTGACGCTTGCACCGACGCGCTCACAGGTCGAACGAAGCCCGGCGAAGCGCTGAGTCGCGCTCTCACGTACTTCGAAGCTGCTCTTTGTTTTGTCATGAACGGCTACATGTTAGAACAGGAAAATGGAAACGGTTGGTATCTTTTGAAATGTGTTGCTTGAAACGAAAAATTTAACTCAAAAACATCTTAAACTGGCAGTCAGAGCTTTTAAATGTTTTTCCCTGCGTGAAACCCCTTTTACGTGTTTTTAATTGACTCTAATTGCTGTCCAGCCGAGCTGCCACCTGGTATCAATTCTGTTTATATACAAGGTTGTAGCCGAGGCTTTGGTAGTTACTTTATTAATTATCGGGTATGAGGTGGCCTGCTGTTGCATACCGGGGAATACGACTGAGTGAAACTCTGGAGTGTTTTCGGTTGCAACCTCACTGCTTGTTGCACCAGACACCTGCTCAGAAAATTGATCAAGCGCTGAAACCCTCTGATTTTAACTGACAGCGAACAGTGTGTTTAACCATGTTCTTGCTTATATCATTGACCGTCGATATTTAGGGCGTGTTATGTGGCTTGGCTTAAATTCACCTTTTTCTGCGAATCCCCAGTAGCGTTGTTTGCTTTGCTTCGAGTGCAAACGTGTTCATCATCTTCGCGTTAAAAGAGGTAACTTTGTAGGTGTCGACCGAAACGAAAGCAGTAATAGCGGCTCTTCTCCCTCGAGCATGTATCATCAGACCATCAATTTATTGGATTACATCAGAAAAATGCGACCTCACGACGACCAAGAGGAAATTGCATTCCGAAGATTAAACATTTCGTGGTAGGCTTTTGTTTTGCGTTTGTCCGTTATCTCGACCTGTGAATATCCTGTTAATTGTGTTTGTTAAGTTTCTCAGTTTTCCACCTCCTTGCCTTAGAATCATTAAATGCACTTCAGTGTTTCACTATATGTTCTGATTGTTGTGTTAGCTTCATACAGATCACTAGTTTAAGATTTTTACGATTGCCATTGATCTTACGTACTTTGCGTTTTTCATTTGCAGTATTCGCTGCCAAGCGCTACTGTACTTACGTGTGTACAAACTGAAAAAAGATGCTGCGGCCAAATATTCGGAGTTACTATCAGAACAATTTAAGGTGAGTTTTACTCTTCCGAACTTGTCAGTGAAGACGTTCTGTAGAATCCATGTTACCGCCCCGTCGGGCCTTCGTCACATGTTGTCGAGTTCTCCCATGTGTATATCATTAGTGCCTTACTGCTATTAAAGCTTTAATCGGGTAATTCCACAAAAGGAGTTTCGTCTGGCGCGTGTGCGCAACTGGTCAGTTCTTAGTGGTGATCAAGCGGTGTTGCGGATGTTTTTGTAACTTATTTTTTTAGCCTATATTACGACCAGCACGCTTGGCAACAAACGTGCAGTCCTCAGCATTGTTTTCATGGCACCCACTGAAGTCGATTGTGGATGAAACAACATACAATGAATGAAAATACTTTGGTTCGCGTCATTTACCGTCCTGCGGTGATTTCCGAGGAAGCCACGCTTACCGGTCATTCCACAAGATACCTAGAAGCACAGCTGAAATATCCCTTTAGTCTTTTATGCTTGTGTTTCACTGGTTCGCAGTCTTGTAGCGTAATTTTTGTTTATTAGTGTCACTGACGTTATTATCAGCAGTAATGTTTCACTTGTGAATTCTCTGTTATGAACTTTTGCATTTAATCCTTTTTCCCTTTTAACAATTCATCCGTCATTCCTTGACGAAAATCACATGGTGGGTTCTTTTTTTGTTTTTTTTTCGAACTTCTAAAACCAATCGATTTTTGTGTCAATTCGTCGTTGCGACGTTTTCAGGCGTTGTATGGCGTATGAAAAGAAGTTAAACTACTTTTGCTACAAGCTCCTACTCCCAAAATAGGCTAAGTGTTGAATAACTTGTGCATTTATTTTCAATTATGTCTTTCGTTTGTTCCTGTTGTGAGAGCATTGCACGCTAGTAACAAATTGGCAACTCCTGCATGTGAAGCAAATAATTATCTTTTGCAGTGTGCCTTTTTCCTTCATTCTAACGCTTCATAATATTACTGACGGCGTCATCTAAACAAAGAGCACTTCGCTTGTTATGATGAAATCTGGCAGCCTAATGTAAAACATTAGCCGATGTTTTTCATTTTTTGCTGCTTATGATCTGTTTTTTTTTTTGTAATTTGTGGATTATTTTTATCTAAACTTTATAACGCGGAATAATATTTTTAATTTCCCGCACTGCATTTTATGTTTCGCGCAGTCTGGCAACAAATCAAGCAGGACCCCATCACCGTGGCATGTGGCGGGAATGGTCAATGGCCAAAACGTCGTGTCGCCTGTTTCGCCTGCTGTTCCTGGCGGAGTGCCTTCCCCGTATGGCCTTTCGGTGCCGGGACCGTCCCCCATCGCTGGAAACAACTGCGAGCCAGTGACGAGCTCGACGCAGGTAAAAGCTCACGCTGACGTCATGCGCGCGGCGGAATCTTTTTGAAGGCGAACCGGAAATTTTCCCTGAATGTCGCTTTTGTCGGTTGCGACATGTGACGTAGACCGTGGCGGGAGAAGTGCTGGTTTTGTGTAATTCGATGACGTGCGATGTTCCGCGCTCGAATCGACTCAGCAAATGTCGGTCTTTGTTCGTGTTTGATCAAGCGGTTTATTCTACTTTGCTTCGGTGTCAACCACGTGTTTCATGCGCAGTGCATCTTGTAAAGGTCACTGCATTGATAATTTTGTCTGTTCCAAATAGGCTTTTATGTAATTGCTCGCAAGAAGCCCGTTATTGTTTTCGTTGGATGTCTCATCCGAGGCAGAGTGGCACAGAAACTACCTTCTCCTTTTCGGCACATTACTCGATCAAACCGCCTCCGTGCTGCGTCGATTTTTCTATGTGAATTGTGAAAACGGTTTCGTTAGAATGTTGCCACTTTTCGATTGAAGTTTGTAACAACTTGACCATGATTGTTAAATACTTCATCTCTTCCATGTTTATAACGAGTGGCTTGTTGCAGAGTTTATACTAAAAAGTTGCTGTCAGTCAGCGAGCAACATCAGTTTTGTAGAACACTGTAAAACTTGCTTCTGGGTGTTGTACATAATATCTGAGCAGCCTTTGTATTAACTGTTGATCTGCTTTTCCTAATTTCTGAATGAGGCAAGATGCCCGATCTGATGACATGGTCGTATTTGTAACGGAAGTCAATTGTTCATAAAACCCACAAGTAGATATGCGACCAGCGGGAACACTGTCGCGGCCTTATTCTGCGAAGCAAAACCCAGAAGTTGATCTTACCCCGATAACAATGTCACGTTAAACTCCACATCTTGTGCGAGCGATGCTGGGGCTCAAATATTTTATTAACCGTTTGGAAGCGACCAGCGAAAAAAAACTGATTAAAACGCGCATTTTGTTTTTGTTCAAACCAATCGATTCTGCAGTTCGTCCTCCATGTGTATTGTCTTCGTGACGCGCTTCGTCCAACGTGTTCAAGTCCGGATCATAGTTTGATCATGTTGTGTTGGCAGGTTGGCAAGATCACGTCCCCGGCAACTCAAAACAGTGTTTTTCCGTCGAAGATGTACGATATTTTTAAGCACTACCATGGTATCATGTCCAGCGTGGCGCTGGCGCATGATAAGTGGGATCAAGCCGAGACCCTTCAAGCCGACCACACCGGTATGCTGCTTTTTATGTGTGCTTTACTTTTTCAAACATTAAACCGTGACTACCACGGCTGTTCCTAAGGCAGTGCTGACCTGAAAAAAACTCAGTAGTGTCTTTTTCAATGATCAGATTCATTAAATGTTTTTTCATTGATATGCGTGTTTGCTATGTTGCTGCCTCGACGGCAGTAACTGGATGTGATGTAAACTGCTGTTGTGTTTTGGCATCTTGCAGTTGAAGCGAGTCGATGTTGTTTTAATCCCGCGTCTGTTTTGTGCAGATTTCTTCCGCAATGTTGACACCCTCTCCGGCCGCACTTTAATGCTTCACAGCTCGTTGCGAGAAATGGCGACTTACAACAAAGTGGTGCTGCATCAATTGCGCGAACGTTACGTGAAGTCTCCCCGCGAGTAACCTGCCAACCCGACCGTCGTTCCTCTCCCTGTGTTTGTTTCAAGTGCCATACATCAGCAGCCAGTTGAAGATGATGCAAGCCTTGTTTTTGAGCACCAAGTCCCTTATAAAGACTTGCTTGTTTTTTGTTTGTTTTTTGTTTGAAAAGAACCCATGTTTTTCCTCGTCCTTCTGCATCATCACCAAGCCAGTGCCCACTGTGAAACCGAGAACAGTATTGCCACTCAGCAGCAGCAGCAGCAAAACACGCGTTTGTTGTTTCGTTGTGGATAGTATTTGATGGCGGTTGCTTAACTGCACAAAGAGCTTTTCCTGAAGTTTGTTTACGTGCTTGTTTCAAACGTTTTCGTCGAGCAACCTCGACCCGCAGAATTAGCTGCTGCATTTGCAGAGTATGAGCCTGAAAAGCGGGCGCTCGTTTATTGATCTAGTTCAAGTGTCCGAGAGTCGGCATCGATGGCCACCGGCAGTTTGTTCCGTTGTGTTTTTCCTCCTTTCTTTTGTAAAGCTTCCTGTGGAGTTCCGTTTAAGCGGAAGTTCTTTCCCGACAAAGACACTGCAGCGCCATGTGGCGGAAATGTATCCGGAAATGTTTGTTTTTGTTGCACCTGTGGATCATTCGGGAATGTGTTTGATTCGCAGAAAGTTTGCGTCGGATCCGGAATGTTTGTTTGTTTGTCATCGACCAGTCAGTTCGACACACACTTGTGAATCGGACGTTCGCATTTACATGTTAGCGTTTTGCTGTGAATTGTGTGACTGGTACAAGGCACCTGCGGCTCGCGCGTCCGCTTCATTGATACAAACCGAGCTGGAATGCTCAGCCGGTCGTTTTGATCGAGGTACTCCGTTCAGATTGGCAAGCCCTGTCTTTGTACGTATTGCTTTTTCTCAAAGGTCAGCTCGGACCCGCTGCAGTCAATGCAGTGCAGGTGACATGCAGTTCACGGACAGTATTCGTCACCACGTGTGGAGATTTTGTCTCGTTAAGTAATCTGTCGCGCGAGACCAAAGAAGGGCTTGTATTGTGCTGTTCATATACTATTTTTCCCCTTGTCTACGGTCTGTTGCCGAGTTGAATTTTCTCAATAATTCTGTACTTACTACTATAGGTTTTAGATTTCGCTGTTTTTCTTCCATCAGCACACCATCAAACCTCGGTTATGTGATTGCTGATGTTATTTTCTGGCATTGTTGCAGTACTGATAGCCAGTCGACCTATTTCTTATGGATATGTAAAGTTCCGTTTCCTGACGTACAATCCTGGGCGTGGGTAAACCTGAGATGATTGGAGAAAGTGACCACGAAAGCAACTGTTGCTCAACTCAATTAAATTGTGGCAGATCTATGCATCTGCAGAGTTATCTGTCGCCTGATTGATGTAATACGAGTGTGTTTACGAACCCTTGTCTTTGCCCGCTACATGGCACGTGGTGTCGAGACCAGTTAATGGAGCAATCTGTTGCTTTGTCTCACTTATGCAGAAGGTATAAATTGCGGCGTGAGAAGCGCTTCTTGAATACTTTGTAATTTCAAACTAACCTAATCGTGTCGTGCTGTCGTTTGACAAGTACCTTATGCGTTTCAGTAAACCCTTGACTCGCTTCTATTTATTGCAAGGAGCTTTAGTCCTTTATTTATTTGTCTCGCTTGCCCGCCGTCTTAATGCTTTACTGCGTTCAGAGCTTAGGCAGGAGTGGTGTTTCACGCCTTTGGGTGCTCAGCACATGCAGAACTATAGCGAGCGTTTCCTTTTGTGTCAAGTGTCTTGGTTGGTTACAGATTTGTGTTTGACAGGTGGTGGGCTCTTTGTGTTTGAGCTTAACAAAAAAAGATAGAAAAAAAAACTTGAAATGTTGCCGACTACGCTCAATATCGGTGCGACTGGCGGAACCTGCCATTCAGGAAGTTTGTAACCATCCTCGTCAGCGAATTTACTGGACATGCAACGGCTATAATTGTCTCGTGCTGTCTCGATTAAAATGCTATGTGGAGTTGTGGTACCGCTAGCACGTTTTGCTCGCTCTTGAGATTCTTTCCTCAAATCATCGACTTGGAACTGTTTTCCTTTTGTCCGTAGCTTTCATGTGTTTGCAGTCTATGCGCTAAATTCCCTTCTATGCCGCACAGCCCTACGTGCAAATACCATTCGAGTTTTTCTTACGCACCGGGTTTTTCAATCTCAAAGAAAACGCGGTTTTACGATTAGTTTTATTGTGCAACTTACACACTTCACATTTCCTTTTTTATTGCGACAGTTAAGTGCCCGGTGCTGAAGTTGTCGAACCAGCCCGGACGTCCCAGTGAATGAGTGACTGTGGCAGTGAGGGAAGCCATTCCTTGAAATGTGTCTTGGATTAACGCGTCGTCCGGTAAATTAGTGCTTGCTGGTTGTTTTTCACAGCTCTTTGACATCGTGGTCTGCCTTTTCGAGTCATTTGCCTTACAGAGCGTCGTGCTTCTATCACCACCCATTCGTGCAAAATCTCTGCTTGAATCTGTTTGTTTGTTGATGTGCGGTCGGGTCATCCCTTGCTCGTTTTGTTTCGGGCGCGCACGATTTCAGCTTGTCGGCTTGCAGCAAATAAAATCTATTTCAAAATAGAAAGCAATCGTTTCAAATCGACAGTGGGGGCTTGCCATATAAAATGGCCAAGGTTTTGAAAACGCAGAATGATATCTCGAATCTGCAGAAATGAAGTTAACACCGATCGCTGCTTCATTGATATGCGTATTTGTAAGCAGTATTAGGGGATTGAGGTTTTGCAAGGCCCTGGACTATGGGCATTCGTTGGGTTTCTCAAAATAGGTATTGCGCTAGCCCAGGGGTCTCCAAACTACGGCCCGCGAAGCCATTTCATCCGGCCCGCGAAGCTATTTCAACTGGTCGCAAAGACATTTTGCCAATAATTAAAAACATAAAAATTTGTTGATTTTGCAGAATGTAACGTATGTCCATTGTCCCGAAGCAATCACATTACGTAAGATGTCCGGCCCTCGAACTGTTGCATAACAGTTTATGAGGCCCTCGGACAAAAAAGTTTGGAGACCCCTGCTCTATACGAAAAAACGCAGGATTGACAAGAATTTCACGTAAATGCTTTATAATCTCAAGAAATTATAAAAAACAAATCATTTTTTAACTCATACTTGAAATTCTTGAGTCGAACGTTTCAATTTGTTCATCGTCTTCTGCAATTGAATTGCTTGAAAATGGGCAACTGCAAGCGGTACAAATACACATTTTGAT
>JGI24159J19872_10002306_pt1 | contig 22582 bp, 8 predicted proteins | sample Ectturendosymbi4_FD_19872 | JGI IMG/M metagenome (IMG submission 19872) | reverse complement strand
GCCATCAAATTTACACCACAATAAAAATTTATGAAACTGTCGAGGGGCGCCCGACGAGACAACCTGTTTAACAGTTTTTTTTCGGTGTCCCAGCGCCTTAGATTTAATTTGTATGAAATTGTTTAATATTTGCGCCAATAAACTCTCTCTCTCTCAATATATTTCGATGGTGTACCACCAATCGCACGTCACTACGAAAGCTTTTCCCTATCTTGAAATATGCGAGGACCAGTGGTTTTGCACCGATTCGTTTCTTGCGCGCTCAACCATGCGCTGCAGGGAAACGACATCCAACAGTACAGGACTGCACACTCACGACTGACGAACTACAATTAGCCGAAGTGCTTCTTTCGCGACTAACACGAACTAAATCGTCGCCACTCACAGTACAGCATAAATACTAGTCATACAAGACGATTTTCGACGAAGTTTTGCGGTAGTTCAAGTGTTACTGAAAGTAATAGAGAGTCTTTTGAGTCAGGGGACTGAACGACTCCGGTTTTCAAGCTGAACTTTCGCGTTCACATCAAACTGCTAATTTGTTTCAACTTTTAATATGAAGGGCGCCATTTTGCACTCGAAGATACCGAAGCTATTGAATACAAAAAATGGGCGCTAACGAGGACGGGCAGTACCTTGCCTGCGTTATAAAGTGACTTAAAATTCTTCCAAGAAACCTGACCTCAGCCGTTGAAAGTTTTCCACTTTCCAACTGACAACTGACCTGTGGCAATGGTTTGCAAAGTTCGCTTTTCGTCGTTGCTGAGCTTGAGCATGGTGTCCATGACAGGGAGGAGATGCTGGCGCTCATCAGACGGAGGCAGAGTTATGAACTTGTACACGACATTCTTTAAATACTCGAGGTTGGCGACCGATTGTTCGCGTTCCTGCGAGAATCCAATCGTAAGGAAGCAAACAAGCATTAAGCGTTGCGCTGAATACGAGCGGGGGAACTGATCTGCAGCATTACTACTTTTCCATCAGCAGCAGTACTTTTACATTTGAACGCCTTAAGGGACGCCAGTTCAAAATTGTTTAGTGGCCAAATCCATTTCAAAAGCTAATTCTCTCTACTCTTTACGTCACTTCCAAAAGAGTTTCTGGAATGGTGTATTTTCCAATTAAGTGCGATGAATTGAAAGCAATGTTTTCGAAGATGTTTGTCGCTGCTGAAGCGAACCGCGTGTCGTGAGGTTGATTTAGCCATAGAACGAATGGTCCGATTTTGGAAAAAAATTATTCAGTTTGGGTCAAATCAGGTTTTTGTTAAGGAAAATGTTTGGTACCCGGTATGGATTTGTAGGGATCCGATTTCTCTAATTCTAGGGACCCGATTTTCTTAGATTTTAGGGTCCCGATTTGAAATTCTAGGGACCCGAATCGGGTCCCTAAAACGCCTTCAAAAATCCTGGCCAAATATAACCTCCAACTTATAACAAATTTTCATGATGGTAAATGGATAAGCGCAGATGCAAATCCATTTCACACAGAAAACAAAGCCATGCAAGAGTTGACTCGAATGCGGAGTAGGACAGGAAATGCAAGCTCAACATCTTTGAGGAAGAGGCATCTGCATCAGTTTCCCTGTTCTAAGAAGTTGAGTTTACATGTGTAAAGAAAAGCTACAGTTAGCAGGACAACATGAAGCAAAAAAGACGCAAGTGCTTTTTGGTTACTAAAATGTTTGAAGACAAAAAAACAAAAAACTTGCGGTGAAGAGCTTGCCATTGTACAATGTTGCAATACACCTCACAATTCAAGGATCTTGCAAAAAAAGAACGGAATGCCAGTTGTTGTCTAATGTGTTCACTCCGAGATATTCCCGAAAGTAAATGACCCTCTCTGACATATGTTTGCCAAGAGCTGTGGTCAATGAAACAACCAGCGTACGGTCTGTGCAAAGCGCAGTGGAGACTCACCTGATTCTTCTCCAAACGTCGGATCTCGTCTTTCAGCACTTTGTTCTGATCGGCCAGTCTGGCAGAGGTCGCCTCGTTTTCGCGCGCCACTTCCGATATGTGTTCGAGCTGACGTGACTGCGCATCGTACCTCGCCTCCAGTTGCTTGAGCGCCATTTCGGAAGTGACGCTCGCGGTTTCCGACACTTCCGTCACTGCAACCGGTAGCGACACTGAATGTCAAATGGATTCAAACAACACTTTATGCGAGAACCAATCACAAGCAGACAGTTCTGTGAAGAAGATTCGGAAATTTTGTTGGGGATGACGTAGCGCTGTAGAGTAAAACTAAATCACTTTGGGATGACGTTGGTTTGCAATCTCCTTTTAATGTTGGGCATCGGTTTCAAACTAACCTGTCTTTTTTGATAACCAAATGTAAACCGCTGCTAATGGCGCAAATAGACACGGTGAGAAATGGTCGAGAAGATGAAAGCAGAGTCCACAAACGCTGTTTACAAAGCTTGACTAACGGGCTACCATCCTGAACAGATGAGTTGTTCTTCACAAATGTTGCTCTTTCAAGGTCAGAAATATACAAGAACTAACACAAAAGCAAACTAATACAACCACTTTAAGCAAAAAACGCCATCAGGGCAATAAAACCCTTTGCACTAAAGTTTTTCGGGAGCGAGGAAAGTGCGCAGCGCTGAATGTTGATGAACAATTCAAAGCCGCGTGAAAGAACACTCCTCTCGGGACAAAAATAAGTTTGGCGCAAAACACTCGAGACATTTAAACGCACCTGAGTGGATGGCAGGAGCGTTCAGCACTTGCTCGAAGGAGACTGTCGAGTTGTTGTCCGGGTTCTCCTCCCCTTCGCCGTCCTCGCGTGCCACCGACCGGTAATCCACTGTCGCGCCCAGGTGCACCACGTCAGGTGAGGAGTAAGATGGATGACGAAACAATGGTAGCGGGGAGGGAATGGTCTTTCGTACTGACGGTGCTGGAAGGAAAAAAACGCCGCAAGGAATGAATAGCGACCACACAAAATAGAAGACGTGTTTGCCTTGGATAAAGCTTATTCAGGACGATTAGAAACGTCCACTGCAGTGGTTTCACAGAAAATTAAAAAGGAGCACGTCGTGATGGCAGTTATGTGATGATCTGCAACACATTAAGCCTTAAAGAAAAAAAGCTACTGATTTTTAAAATTTCACGTTAAATGAAGCAACGCATATTAGGCAAGTATGACCAGCAAAATGCCAACGCCAAATCAATGAGAGGTTTTTGTATTTCAACCATCATCAGCAACTCTTATTTAAATAGAAACAGATCAAAATAGAACAACGCATAACCTGCACTCCTAGTGAATAAATGAGGATTAAATGTGACAACAGTGATTACTTCGCTCCGACAAAAAATGCCTGACGTCTATTCACCTTTTTTGCTATCGTGCAAAGTTTGCATTTCATTCCGGAGTGAGGTGAGCTCACTGTCTTTGGTGGCGATTTCACTCTTCAAAGATTCGACTTCCTTCGAGTGCTCGTTTTTCAACAAGGTCAGTTCCTTTTCCACAGATTCGCTGACCGACTCGTTCTGCTGAGTGAGCTTCTGCTGCAACTCCGCGTGATGCTTCCGTTGCGTCTGCAGTTCTTGCTGCAGCGATTTCACTCTTTGAGCAAGTGACAAAAACAGAACTGCATCAAACATACGGTTCTCTCTGTATTGTTTAAAAAAGAACACATGTTTTAGGAAGGTGCGAGCAAACATAAGACGTATACAGGAGTGGCGACACTCGCAACCAGCGACGTCACATGAAATGACGATGCAAACCATTGTGACGTCAGCCAGTTCCGCTAACCTCGTTTTCCAGCGTCCTTCACGTTCCAGAGAGCTTTCCGATGCTTGTTCCTGCTGACGCAACAATCGATCGTAGTCCCCCTGCAGCAAGTCCAGCTCCCCTTCTCTCGACACCAAAACATTCTGTGTCTCCAGAAGCTTGCTCTGGACTTGGCTCAACTTCTGGCGTAACTGCAGCCTGCAATGCACATGTGAGCTCGTGCCAGATGCGACAATCTAGCGATCGTTCGGCTTGCGACAGCAAAGATGGTTAGTCACAGCGGCTCAACCGCCCGCTCGAGTTCATGAGCTCGTTTTAACAGGCGAGCAAACTCGAAGATCTTATGTTACTCTATTTCACACAAGCCCAGCTGAATTGTTTTTAACCCACAGTGCCTCACAGCAACCCCTTTGAAATTAAATACAAGTAAAGCTGCACAATATACTCGTACGTTACAGGAGATAACGTGAGTTCACTCGCGGTCTATCGGTGATGGTAACTCAAACAACTTCACTGGTCGGCTTTTCTTGTTTGGCAAGTGCGTGAAGTACAACCACTGTGCGATCCGCACGTAAGTGTCGAAGGCATGTATGATCTCGCTGCTTTGCAAGCACCCAATATGAGACGGAACAGTCCAAACAAAGACGCATCACTACACACGCTATATTTTCGACTAGAGTTATGCTCAAAACCAAAAATAAAACATTGGACTTCTTACACATTAATTGAAGTCATTACTAGCACAGTAAAACTTCAAAGCTTTCGCAAAAATCGAAGCTAATGGGCGCAATATATTGTGGCGAGATAACTACCGCAAAAGTAGGCGCGTAAAGGCTGCATAGCAAAACAACCTGTGATCGTGTTGTTGGTAAAGCTTAATAAAAACAATAAACCGCAGTCCTCGTACTTGTATCGCGTTGGAATTACCAAAACGGTTAGTTTTGGACACCAGCCACAGCACCGAAAACGCTCTTTCGGTCAACTCCCAAACAGATTAAAATAGTTGCGAACACCAGCAAGTCTGGGACTATTTCCGGTAGTGGCACAAGCCACATGAGCCTCACCCACAGTCGCATCAAATCAGGACGGAATTTCTTTCAATACAGCTCGGTCCCAACCAGTGACGCGTTCAGTTTACGTCACAGTATTTCGCGCTGAAATCCTCAGGGATGAGACAATGTATAGTGGCCTGGTCACGCGTGCATTTCCAGTCATTACTTCTCAATCCGTTCTGGTTTCCAGCAAACCACAATTTTAACATTCATTACACCAACGAGACCTTGCTCATGACCCGACGCAAACATTTCTGCGATTGCGGCATTTTCGGAAAACTTCAAATTACGTACATCTCCGCAGTGTCAGGTTGGACGGCCGGTTGTTGGGATTCCTTGCTTTTCTGCTGCTTCAACACAGAATGTACGCGCACTTTGTAATTCTCGTAGTCCGAAGCCAAGTTTTGTTTCTCCATCTTCAAACTGTTAATGTCGACCTGAAACAATGCAATTAAAACCTGCGTGTTTCATAAACCGGAACAGAAGACATCGTCAAAATAGCGATTAATATTTTTGAGGGCGCGTGTGAAAGCAACGAGAGATCAGTGCAATCCGGTATCGGGAAACTTCGCTTACGACATCAAGGAGGCCTCGCAACAGGTGACGAAACTAATACCGTTGGCGCTGGTTAAGTTTTTCGCCGAGGAAGACATTTAATACTAAAGTTGGCCGGGATCAGAATCGGTCGGGAGAAAAATAGGAAATTCGAAAACAAATTTTTCAACCGGAGTAACAACAAAATTAACAGCACGCTTGGTTCCCGTCACCTGAAACAACTTAACGGCCTCTGCAACAACACTTTTATTCGCTATCACTTTAAAACTTATTTGGTGAAAGGCCATGATTTTTGACGAGGCCTTGCAGCAGATTCTCCACCAGTCTACATTATTTTGTCCACGCACATTTTTCGCAAACACACCATTGAAAATAGTGAACTCAGCCAATGCGAGAAACTTCATCGTTCCACCTCACTGGTTTCGCGAAGACCAGCACAGCAGAAGCGTGACTTCGCAACTTAAGACCGCGAGTCATGCAGCCAACATCACTGCGCGTGATGTTTAAAAACTCTTGTTGCGGGAAAAAATTAAAAACAGAGTTTCATTTTCCAGTCATTATGTTTTCAAGTTCAAGTAGTGATTCATGGATTGACTTCAAACAGAGCTGTCACTGACCTGTGACTGACCACAGACACAGAAAATTTTTTATGATGGTCCACTTAAAAATCGTTATTTCAAGCATACAAATTACTCTCTTGTCACCACGAGAAAAAATAGAACAACGCATAACCTGCTTAATCTGCATGTAGCAAATCAACCACGCAACGTGTGTATATACTTTTGTGGGATTCCAAATTGTTTACGACAATTTGCGGAGCCAAGACAGGGCCGGAATCTGCAATTTTCGAATATATGGCTGAGGGTGTGGAGTAAAAAAAAAAATAAAAAAAAAACTCCGTCCACCACAGTGTACCTATTTTATTATCACTATCATTTCATATCAAATTAACCCAGCCTTCTGTTTTCCAGGTAAATCATGGTTACGGTTCCGAAGTTTTATTTCCCAGCTTCAATGGATCAAGCAGCAAGGCATTCCGTGTAGGAAAGGATCAAGAAAGATTGTCGATGCCTATTTCGCGAGGAAATCAGTTATCCAAACTGTACGAAGGCCTTTCTAGCCAAAGCTCTCCAACCAGACTCACAATAAAGCGCCTCCTGAAACAAATTCAGGGAGATGGGAAGTGTTCAGGATAACATTTAAGGTCGACGACCACGGTCAGTCAGAACAAAAAATCACATCATGACTTTGTGACAATGTGTGGAGCAGTCTCCAATGAAATCCACAAGACGTGTTTGTCCCAGGAGACATCCCGGAAGCGAGGAGTCGACAGAGATACTGTGATTTATTAGCAGGATGGAGCAACACCGCGTTGCTCCGATGCTTCGCTCAATTAGTTCCATTGTTACTTCCTTGGATACAGGTTCATCTCCCGTCGTACGGACCACCGTTGGTCTGCACATTCTCCAGACCTAACTCCTTTGGACTATTTTCTGTGGGGATACCTAAAGGTTGTTTTTTTTCATCGAGACATTTCGGTCATTTGTCTCACAGTTGTATTAAAACTCCCCGTAATAGAGCTTTTAGCCCATATTTTCAGACATTCTGACCGAAATGAGTTAATTTTTTTCGGTCATTTCAAAACCATTTCGGTCTATGACCGAAAAACTACCAGCTTAAAAGACAGGGTAACAATCCCCCACGTATTGATGCGCTGAAAAATAACATTCGAATGGAGATCAGCAGAGAATTCCCCATGAGATGCTGGACAGGGTCACTACAAACTTCAACGTGAGGGCAGCCACAGTGATTCAGCACCAAGGAGTTTGGATCGAGCACATTATAAACCATTAAGCTGTGCTCGCAAAATCGTGGTGTATGAGGAACTTCCACCGCCTAAACGTTTCATGGCCGTAAGACAGCCTATGAAAAATAATTGGGAAGTACTCCTTTCCATACAAAATGCTACTTTATCAAAAATGGATACATGTTTTTGAACCACCCTGTGGGTCATAATCGTGGTCTAATTACGTCATTCATATTTTCAGAACTAGACAAAATTGAGACGAACGTTTGGTATCGCAAGAATGTGGGGAAGATAAACTTTAAAATAAAACTTACTTGTATCACCACTTCAAAGAAAATTTAAGATGACAACTGCGAGCATAAAACTGTTCCGCAACAGTCACTTTACTAAACCATCTGCAGCAAGAAATGCGCGGGAACGCAAAAATGAATAAGCTACTTTGCCTATAGCAAGAAATCTCGTCACTCCATCAAAAAATTACTGAACACACAGAAAATGAGCTCCTGAGCGTTTGAACGAGAAGTCAGATACTGCAGCGTTTCCACTCCTCGCATTTTCCAAGTGCCATGACCAAAATAGCTTCGTTGCTTTTTCCACCCTACCAAAAACTTAAAAAGGCGCCGCAGTTCCTTCATTTGCTAAAACTAGAAGTGCTTATTAATGCGGCAACTCCTTGATTTTATGCCCCCTACCAAACTCTAGTTTAGTACTGAGGAATGTGAGAAATACAGGCATTCGAAATACGTGAAAACTAGTGTTGACAAAGAACAAGTTTCGAAAAATTAAATCCATGCAGCCTGTGTTGGCAGCTTTACAACACGAAAAGCATCTAGTTAAAGGATTTTAATTTTGCAATTTCACTCTTGGGATGCCCCCTACATTGGATGCTCGGGACCGTCGTACCGATAGCCCCCCTCTGCACGCCCCTGCCTTCATGTGTAGACCGTCTATTGTTTTATTCTTTATTAATTACAGTGGTTCTAACCATTCCTCTACCACGTAATTTTCCTTTGTTTCAAGCCCCCCGTTTTTAAATACGTAAATTGGACGGAATATTTTCCCGTTCAAGAAGTTCCCATGTTGTAGATCGCGTAAGGGCTGGCGGCCCCTAGCAAGGCGTGCGCCCAGGTTAAGAACCATTGGTTTTGAGTATTCGGGGACAGGCAGAAAATGAATATATGACTTGGGGAACTGCGAGATGCAAACGTTTGAGAAACAACGGCGTAAAGCAAGACGCAAATAAAGTTTATTGGTCACCGTCGGACCGTTTCCGGAACCCCTCCTCTATTTCATGCCTATTCTGCAGTACAAATTTTGTCCTCGGTCTTTCATAAAAGGAACACAAGGGTTTAAAACATTAAGTGATACTAACAACGGACCACAGTTTTTGTCAAAACCAACGTGTTAAGTTAAGTGCACAGGAAATCGATTAAGATCTGCCCATGCTATGTATCCATACAAGCATTTGCAAGTCAGTGGCGAACGGCCAATTATACACGATCAAAGCGCGGCCAAAGTCTGGCCCGTGCAAAACCCGGACCTGACAACCCTTTATTTTCCTTTCCAGAACATCGATTGTGCGGCTTGAGGACGATTGGAGAGCTTCGATCCGTTCCTGGTGCTGACGACACTCTGAGCTTCGCGCGGACAAGTCGAGCTGCGAGAAACAAGAGCTGGTGGTTTTGTTTCTGCGTCGAAACAATGTCCTGAGCAGTAAATGCAAAGATAGCAAAAGTATGAGGTAAAACAAAAAAAAAGCTTTTTCAGGCGTCGAAAAGTTGTGTAGAATCATTTCGAAGCTGAACTGACAGCAAGCCAGTTTTAAGCGTCGAAAACATAAGGGTGAAAAAGTGGGTTGCCCGGGCGGCATCAGCAACAGCTCATGTGCAGCGAACATTTAACGCAGTGGTTTTCAACCTTTTTGGCCCATGGACCATTTAAAAAATATCCACGGACCATTTTTCTGTGTTGACACCTCATAAACAACTGGCCCAAACTGTATTGCGCAAGGTTACAATTTTCAGGAACGTTTTATCTCAAGGACTTATGGAACTCTCTGTAGACCACTAGAAATTCCAGGACCACAGTGAGAATCACTGATTTAACGTAACCAGCGTCTTCACAAACCTTTTGCTGCTCGTTGACTTGCTGCAGCGATTCAAGTTGCGACGACAAAGAATCGATCTGAGCCTGAAGGTCAGCTTCGACATCACGGAGTCGTTCGGCTTCGTTCCTCGATTCGTCGAGCATTCCTTTCAACTTCGTCACGCGATCTTCAGCATCAGCTCGAAGCTGCAAGTAAATTCAGTGAAGGTCGTTTTTCTCACAGAAGGTGAAGTGGGGGGGAGGTCCACGTTTTCGCATCGAACTCCAAAAAGCAAATGTTAAAACGCCGAAACATGATGTCGGGTTAGTCATGAGCAGTCAGCGTTTCTGGAACACCATTCATTTTCGGAACGGTTCTGTGTTTTTGTATCCTGTTTAGTGAAGTTCGCGCACTGGCCAGCACTCGCTGAATCGTGTTTGTCTAATTCCAAGGCATACGAGGGTTTTGAGCACAGGACGCTCTTTCGCTGTATGAGCTTCCCACCAACATGCGAGTGACTGTTTCCTTCCTACTCCAGCAAATGCTGATTCTCAGCGAGCGAGTATGACACGTATGGTGATGCTCAACGTTCTTCTACTGCGAACAGCCTGCTAGTTCACTGGATTTAATAGTTATCAGTGGTGTGTAGCAATTGACACGCTCCAGGCCTCGCGTTAAAATGAAAAAAAAAAACGTTAACTTTGACCACCTTATTTCGACAGCTTACCATCTACCAGCATCAGGGAAAAGTCAGATGATGTTACGGTGGTTATTGTGATAAACTAAATGCGTGACTGGACATGAAATGTATGAGGCCAAAGGCCATTTTTGCTTGCACAGCGAAAAAAGAAAGCCAAACATTAGTTTCCGCACACTCGGGGCATCAAATTTTGCACAAACCGAACAAATTGGGTTGAATAGCTACCTCACGCGTTACATCATGTGTTGCCTTATTGAATATCGCAGATAACTGGTATAGATTCCTAGACTTCTCAGTAAAGGTTTATTTCCTTCTCTAGACATCCACGCTGACTAGCATAATTCGAAGAATTCCATGTGTTTTTCAAAACACCTGTTTTCAACCGTAATAAAGCTTCACTTCACATTCTCTTGGAGGACTTCGTAAACAGAATTATAGTTACCAGAAGTCCTTTCCTGATAAACCGAAGCATAACTTCAAATATACGAGAATATGGCCGCGACGACTTCTAGTGAACATTCACACGGTGCCAACGATTTCAATTTTTAGTGTTTCCGCTCGCATCCCGGTTCTACTCATCACTTGCTATCTGACAAGGGAGAATGCGCATTTGCTGTAAACCTTCTTTCCACACAAAAACCATCAGCGCGTATGCAGCAGGTGCCGTTTCCAAGCAACCGACTTGCTCGAACCTCAGGCTACTAACTGCAGTGGCGTGCGTTTACATCTCTGAGCGATATGAAAAAAATGAAGCTTGCGGGGTATTTGTTAGCAAGCTGCAGTAAAATAACCAATCGCCTTCATTCGCACTTACAATCTCTACCGAACGATTCTCGTCTCGTTGAGAAGCAAGTTTCTCCTCTAACGCCATTATTTCATCTTTCTGATTTTCGTCGACACTCCCCAAGTCGTGTAAACGCGACTGAAGATCAGCGACAGTCTTCTCATACTCAGCCATTTCCAGCGACATCAGCTCGTGCTTTTGAGCGCTCTGCAAAGGGAACTTCGTTTCCAGGAAAAGATGTTGCGAAAAAAATGAAGATGTACGAATTGGTTGGCAATGTATCGTCATTCAAATGTACTTCACACGAGAAGCACTGAAAAATCACAGCAAACAATAAAAGCAGCCATGCATGGTCTGCATCGAAACCAAAGTCATAATCGATGCGGACACTTCAATTCAACACGACATTGATACAGAAAACCTTGGGGTCTATCAGTATCACCACATGCAACAGAAGAAACCAGGTCCGTATTCTGCCATTTTAAATATTTATGTGCCAGTTTTCTCCGTCAGAGTAGTCCACTGTCAAAATTTTAAAGCTTAAGGTTCCTGGAATAATTTTCTTAACATACTGTTGGTAATGTTTCTGTTTAGCTGAGAAATCAACTGAATCAGGGAAAATTTGCATACCTATTGTTCTGATTGCTTCAATGCTATTTTAAAGAGGCAAAGTCATCAGCAACAGTAACAGTACTTCAAGCTTTTCGAAAGAGACGAAAGCTTAAAACGTAATAAAATGCAAGTGCAACGTATTAACTGACCATTTGGACATCTTTAAGTGCTTGCATGTTTTCCTCCAGTTTCTTGTCTTTTTCTTCCACCTTCTTACCGAGGGTCGACAGCTGTATTCGAACCGCTTCCAATTCCTGCGAATGCCATGTAACCCATAACGATAGGATCAAATCTTGTTTTCTTTGCAACAACACGCGGGCCTGAGCCCGACGGCCACTTCAACCGGTCAAATAGAAGCGGTCATTTGCAGACAGTCGTTTCGAATAACACGAGTCGCGACAGACATTAAAAAACAACGTCATGTATGCCGAAAATCGCTATGGTTCCGCGCATTCGTTGCACGGACACTTCTATTAACGAAATCCACTTTGCAAGTGACTGAATATTGTAAGATGCTGAACAAGTTAACCTGCTTCGTCGACAGTTTTTCTTTGGTTAGAGTTTCTTTTTCCTTTTCTACCGCCGCAATCGCAGCCTGGGAACTCGAGAGCTGGTTTTCCACTTCCAGCTTCTCCTTTTTCAATCTCTCCAAGTCAGTCAGTTGGCTGCTCAGCTTCAAAGTCAAGTCTTCTTTCTAAAAAAATCGTAAACAATGATCGCAATCCAGCAGCAGTGAAACAACGGCAAGATTTACAAATGTAAGTTAAACGATCAATTTGGCAATTGTGCGTTGCATTTCGAGAAAAGGCGCTTAAGGCTCAACAGCTTGTGCACGACCGCAAACAGTAACAGTCAGCATTAACCGTTTCTACTGAAAAGTTGGCTTAAGACTGAGCTATCTCAACCCGTTCTTTTGAACAAAACGGGCGCTTTTTTGCTCCATGCCTTGTCGTGTGATCGCAGAATTTCGAGGAAAACGGGACACAGACAGCAAAAAGTACGTTATTTGCAATAAATCGCTGTTATAATTATGTTTCCTAAAATTTTCATAACTGCAGTCGTTGAATTGAGAAAGCACTAACTTCCATTTGCACGCAAGTTAGCTGATTGAAGACATCCTCAAGGTTCTTTTGCATCGCTTGCTTCTCTTCAACCACCAGGTCTATTTTGTCTTGAAGCTTGTCACATTCCAACTGCATCATCTGTACGTTGCTTGCTTGAGTCTGGCTTCCCTGCGTACAGCAAGGTTCGCAAACATATTTCAGCTAAGCACAGTGCATGTGGCTAGTTGGAGTTTTCGGCATGTCACGGCAACAAATAGGAAGTGTTCGGTTGTAAACAAAAAATCTGACAGAGAGGGGTGCAACACAAATCAGCCAATAACAGCCATCACCAACATGAAATAACAAAACAACTTACGCAAATGGCTGGCGAAACGAAGGAAAACTCGCCCGTTGCTAGATTCAGACTGTGCAGCGACCAGAAACAAAAGCAATATCAGCACTTGCTACTATTCTTCGAAAACCGAAAGCTTTATTTGGTTTTTACTCTAACACCAGCAGGTTACGGAGACTTTCCGGATACACAGATAACAAAAACGAACCTGCAGCTGCGAATCCAGATCCGACAACTTATTCTTGAGTTGAGCGTTTTCCATTTCAACAGCTTGAAGTTGTTGTTTAATAGAATCTGAGTCTTTTCTCGCTTTCAGCACGAGTGTCTTCAATTTAGCGGAGTAAAGATCCTTTTCCTTGAGACTCTTCTGGAGTGCGTCTGAAATGAACACGAAAAGCCAGGTCAGGACTAAGATGAAAGAGTATGGCAATTGCGCGGAAGGTGACTGTCAAACCATTTACTAAAAACGACTTACACAATTACAGACACAGGCCTATAGTAAGCCCAACGATAATACTTGATTACTAACTGTTGTGCACCGAAATAATTCTTAAAACACGGAATGCCTTGCTAGGAACAAGTAGGGCATTCCGTGTTTCTTCCTTAGGACTAACACCCACACTAACCAATCTCTTGTTCTGCAGCAGGCGAGCTTTTTAATAAAGCTTCTTCTTTCACAGTTTTCATGGAATCAATATGCTTCTTCAAACTTTCGCACTCCTCGCGGGAGGTTTCCACCTATAAGACAAACACGTGGTCGGTTCATGGCTACTACCTCCACATGCAGGAAAAAAGAGCAAGCCAAATATTTCGCTGCAGTTCGGGGAAGGTTATAAAAAATTGCAAAAGAATACGAACGCATCTACGCAAGAATTTATGTAGCTCTCAGCATAGGCATAGCCAGGGGGGGCCAAATGAGCCATGGCCCCGCCCAAATTTTTTGAAAACATAGTCATTTTGTGCTTTGAGAGGCGTTTTTCCAAACAAAATAGTGTTATTCGACTAAAATCAAGCATTTTGCCCCCCCAAATTTTTGGGCTGGCTACGCCACTGGATCTCAGTCGGAAGACAATCTTTCAAGCAGTGACATCAACAGTTGTAGCCACAAATACACGCACTCACCGCCAATGCGCAACGCACAACACCACAGATACGTCGTAAAGAATTTGCTACTATTCGGCGATGAGAGAAATACAATAAAACTCACTTGCATTTGCAATTCTTCGTTAGATGATTTGGCATTTTGAAGATTGATTTCGCAGCTCTTTAATGTTTCCGCTGTTTTCTTCAGAAGTTCGTCCTTCTCCTCAAGTTTTTCTGACGATTCACTCAGCAATCGCTTAAGTTCATCCTTTTCAGAAACAGAAGTGAAAAGCTTTTCATTCAAATCATTGCGCCTTTCTGTCTCAGACAGAAGGTCCTGTTCATGCTGCGACGTAAGATTGTCAATGCGCTCCTGCAACTGCGCAATTGTTTGCAAATTCGCTTCGTTTCCAGCAGTAATCTCATCGCGTAAGTTTGTCAGCACGGAAATCTGTTCCTGATAGGCCTTGATTGCTTCAACGTGAGTTCGACTTTCACACGATAACTTGTCCACCTTGGCACCCAAGTACTCAATAGCCTTTATCTTCTCTTCAACTGCTGCTCTTGCCGCTTGCAAATCAGTTTCAAGCTCGCCGACCTTGTTTTCAAAAGTCTTCTTGTCCGCTTCAGCCAGCAACAGCTTTGCTTCAAGCTCAGACAACGAAAAATTCAGCTTGTCTACTTTTTGCTCCGCTGCGGTCACCTTCAAGCGTTCTTCTTCGATTGCCCCGTCTGCATTCTCAGTAGATCTCAGCAAGTCGGATTTCTGTCTAGCAAGCCCATCAAGCTTTTCCTTCAGAGAAACTATCTCATCCTCCAGGGATTTCTTTTCAGAGTTGCTGCGTCGCAAATCCTCTTGCATTTCCGCCAACTTTGCATTGACAGAAGCTTTATCGGAAGCGAAAGCGCTTTTCAACTTCTCCATTTCAGTAGTGATTTCAACTACTTCTTTTTCTGATTCTTGTTTCGACTGCTGCATACGTTCCAATTTCTCTTCTAACGATTTACTTACCTCCTCGAATCTCGCACACTCCTCAGAAAGTCGCTCTATTTGCTTTTGTTTTTCTTTTCCTTTATCTTCTGACTCTTGCAGGGCAGTTTTCAGATCGTTGGCAATCCTTTGGGAGGCCTCTATTTTCTCCTTCAGCTCAACTTCATTCGATGCACATTCTTTCAGTGCCGCTGATCTTTCGCATCTAAACTTAGCAAATTCATCTTTCGTTTGACAAAGTTCGTTTTCCAATGCCACCTTTTCGTCTCGAAGAGATTGCACCGCAACATCGTTGGAATTTTTGCCATTTTGCATTCCATCCCTTAGCTGAGATATGACGTGGTCAGATTCATTCACTTTTGCAGCAAAAACCTCGACTTGAGCACTCAGGTCTTCATTCTGTTGCAACAGCTCTTCAATTCTGTTAGAAAACTTGTCTGATTTCGCATTGAAGGTTTCCAAAGTTTCCGAATTAACTTTTTCGCTTGCAGCTAACTTCTTCTGCAACATGTCTATAGTGTCTTCATTGTTCCGATGGAGATTTACTTGCTTCTGCAAGCTACATACCAACTCTGCATCAATGACATGCTCTTGCTCCAGTTTGCTGAGTTGAGCATTCAGCTCACTTACCCTCGTCACTAGTTCTTGATTGGCAGAAACCACACTAGCTTTCTCCTTTACCAGTAGCTCGTGCTCTTCTTCCAGCTTGGTTAACTTTCGCTTTAAAGTTTCTTTATCGTATTCGACAGAGCGAAGTTCCTCAGTTTGTTCGGCTTCCGCGCTCAATTGCGATTGAAGGTTTAGGTTTTCAGCGCTCAAGTTCTGGACAGAATCTGTCAACGCCACACATTTGCCGTTAAGCTTGTCGTTCATCATCGTCAGGATGTTGAAGTTGTGCATCAGAGCGCTTATCTTCGACGCCATCTCAGCATGTTCAGAAAGCAATTCCTTAAACGGCTGCACATTTTCACCGGATTGTGCAAACGAAGCTTTGACGTGCTCGTCATTTTCAAAACTATCTGCACAGCAAGTGGTGGCCTTCAAACGACTCATTTCACTACCGACTTTTGTAAGAAGTAGCTGAAGAGCGTTTTCCATTAGAGCAGAAACTTCAGAGGCATGATCAACTTGATTGCCGTCAGCTTTCTTCAATTCAAGGTTCTCTTGTTCCAGTTGATCAACGCGCGACTGCAGTGAAAGTTTTGCTGCCTCACTTGCATTTAACGTTGCTAGAACTTCGGACTGTTTCTCAGCAGTTGATTTCAATTGGTTCTTCACGTCGCTGAGCTGTCCACTTAAGTCGCAAATTTCTTTGTCTTTGTTTCGCACAGTCTCACCATGTTCTTCAAAGCAATTTTCAAGTTTGCGCTTTGCATCGCTCAGTTCACCGTTTAGCACAGTTTTCGAGCTAGTCATTTCAGACAAACTATTAGCCAGCATATTCTTTTCTTGCTGTAAAGATGAAACCAGCAACTGTTGTTCTTCGAGCTTGGCTGCATAACCCTTTGCTCTTGCTTCAAAATCAGACTTTTCTCTCGAAAGACTGTCTTCCAAATGTTGCACTTTTTCACATGAGCTGCACAAGTTTTCCTGCAATTGTTTTATTTTCTCGTCATATGTCGCTATTTGCTTTCCCGAAGTAATTTTGTTGTTTTCCAATTCTTTGCAATATGCCAGCAGTTTAGTTTGTTCAGCTTTCAGCAAGTCTAGTTCCTGCGACAAGTTCACAAATTTTTCATTATCTACCTGTTGTGATTTGAAAAGATCTAGTGATATCTTTGTTGCAGACAACTCATTTCTGAGGTTTGCGTTTTCTTTTGATATAGACTTCAATGTTTCGTCTTTTTCTTGATAGCTGGCATTCAAGTCCTTTATGTGACCTTTCAAGGCACCAAGCTGCTGTGCTTGATCTTTCAGTCGATCAGACATATCTTGTCGTTCGCTCGTAAGATCCTGGAATTTCTTTTGAAGTTGGACATACTCTTCTTTGTCTGCTTTAACAGCTTTAGCCTGCAGCTGATGCTGTTCGGAAAGCTTTTCAAAATCTTCCTGTAAACGCTGTAAAGAAGATATCAATGTCTCTTGTTTCATCTTCGTGCAATCCAACTCTTCAACAACGGAATGTTTAGAAACTTCTAAATCTTTCTGCATGAGTTTCAGCTGCTCATTTTCCAAATGTAATTTTTTCTTTTCATCATGAAGAAACTGATTTTGTTCCTTTATCTGTCAATATAAAAGACACATGAAAATTTCCAAAGCAAATTTGAGTTCTTTCTCGGACAAAACTATCTTTACCGTTTCCTTTTGATATTCTCATATTTGAAGGAGTTATGTGTTTTTAGTAGCAAACATTCAAACTTTGCAGTAAGGCAGATGCTGATAATTTGATAAATAATCATTGATTATTTGAACGTTTTGAGTCCAAATCAAGAGGAGCAGACACTAAATCCAGACAAAAAATTCCAAGAAAGGGTCAACTGAATTTGGCAAATGTGAGTCCTTGAGGTGGTGAAACTGTTCTGCTGAAGATTTTGAGTTGCAACACAATAAGTATTTTGTGAGTCAAGAGCATCATGGCTAAAATTTTGAAATGTCTGTGTGTATGGAAAAAATTACTTAAAAATTAGTGCAAAAGTGAAAAAGTCACATGACCGCAGGTGTAAATGAGAATGAACAAAGGTAAAATTTAGTGTAAGAGGAAAAAGTTGTGCAAAAGTGAAGACACAACTGTAAATTTAAATGAGATGAACAAAAGCACAGGATTTTTGGTCTTCACACTCACTCACCCAAACATTCTTAAACTCATGTAGACAGACCTTGTTTATCCGGACTACTTTGTTTCGTCAAACAATGTTGGTTTAGTGAGGCATCCGGATCGGAATGGAAAGTATAAAGATCAAAATTATTTCCAAAGCAAATGCCAACAATGTAAACAGAGNTGATGATGTGCAGTACAGTAGAACTTGCCTAAGTGGACGCTCAAAGCGGAACGGAAGAACACTGTACACTGAGAGTTAGACGAACTGTCAACTTATTATTCAAGCAAATATGTATGTAGACTGCATGTTGTGGAACATGACTAAATGAAACACTCATAGTTTTTTTTTAATTAGCGGATCCGATCGATATACATAAGCTAGTATGCATTCAGAATGAGATTAAATGTGAAAAAGCACTGTACAAGAGACTTAACTGTGTCCTGCAAATTCTGCTCTGTTACATTCATTGTGCGTACAAAATTGACTTTCACGATTCCATTGTGATTTAATAAACAACTAAATAACAGTTGGCATAATCCGGTTTAGCATTTTTTTTCTATTGATTTGACACACCAACTCCTAAATTTCCGTGTCGGAGTCAGTCAGCTAGGTCTCCGAATTCAAATGGTGAAATGCATTGGGATAAATCCAATCCTAGCAATTTTGTGTCAGACAGTAGGGATTCCATTTTTTTGGGTTCAGATAAATGAGGCCTGACTGCATTGAAATATCTTCACAACCTAACAACTCCATAAAAACTAAATCAATGTGATCTTACTTCACAATAATCAGCCTGTTCTCGGTGTTTTGATTGCAAATCATCACATTTTGCTTTCAGTTTCTGAAGTAAGAGCATCTGCTTTTTCGAGTATTTTAGAAGATCTTCTTGAGACATTTGTTCCAGCTGCGTTACACAAATATTGGCAATATTGAAATTCACTGTTTGAAAAAAAACTGATAAACCTTTTGGGCATTCAGGAATTAACATCACAACTGTGTGAAACTGGCATAAATGCTATGTTACCCTTAATATTTTGTAATCCATTGCAAAAATCAAAATTGCACGGTCACCATAATTATGACAATTGTCCAACAGGTCACATGGTAGAAGAAATTTGTTTGTGAACATTTTGCATTGCAATGTAAACATACATAAAATGTCAATATTGATGACTGCTAGAAATGAATTTCACAATCATATTTTGATTAAGTAATTAGTCTCCACGGAGGTGATGCTGTATGCAGTTAAATCAATCAGCAAATTTTTTAATTTGCAAATCAATTTCACATAAGTCTACACATACTCAGTCCTAAAATTTGCAAGCAGTGCTTATGGGTGAAATGTTCAAGGGCTAAAGCAAGCAATATCAAGAATGATTTCATCAAAATACAACCTGTGGCAAGTAAAAACTGGAAATTATGCCGTTCTCAAATAATTGCTTTCACTAAACTTGATAAACTATTTGAGACCAATTACACAGCAACAAGACCACAGCTGCAAGCAACACAGCAATGAATCAACATAAAGCAGTAATTGGAACGTGCAAGCAGAAATGTGATCTTGAGGTCGTAAGATTGACCAATATACTCTAGGGAAGAAAGCATGACAGTTTCTAACAATTTTTTGTAGTTGCAAAGCACTCATTTCTTGCATGAAACACAACTGCTGCAAACAGTGCACATGATAAAGTGCTACCAATGTCCTGACTCAGAGTACAAAAGACGTGCAAAACCAATCTGCAATAAACAGTGCAATTTGTCAACAAACGACAATTAGAGAATAAATACTTAGCGAAAAGGCACTATGTTTTCTTTTAGGGAATTTAGAAACTATCACAATGATAGAGAAAAGCTAGCATAAGCTGTCCTCATGCTTGCACGGGTGGTTGTGCCTGTAATATCATATTTTCAGATTAGTCAAGAGTTACTGCATAACAATGACACAAACACAAAACAAATACAAAATTGCAATGTCTTTAAGTTGGCCTTTTCACAATGAAAAATATTTAAAGTGTTTACACAAAAAGTTTTGAATGCACCAACCACCCTAGCGATCAGCTGCTTTTAGCCATGCTTATGAATTGACAACGCTAGCTTTCATTTCTAGGAAACTATTTTTTAGTAAGAAGTTTTCAAATCCATGCTTCATCAGTTTTAATGCTTTCACAAAGCATAGTGAAAGCCTTTTAAAGGATACGTATGAAAACTTTAAGTAAATTCACACAGAACACAACCTGCAATTGAGAATAGACTTTCATGAATTAATATTATGTCTATCAAGTAACCTTGCGTGGTGTTCCAGGTGCTGTTCCAGGATTTTCTGATGAGGTTTTTGAAGATGCCATTCTACAGATGTTTGTCAAGCCTGCAGCACTAAGACTATACTAAAGCTGTAGCATCAATAAAAAGACTCTCAATGAAAACAACAAAAGTGAAGCATAGCTCTAGTTATATAAAACAGCCAACCATTATTAAGCAAGAAAAGTGATGTGCTTGTTCTTTCTCTTTCCACATTGGGTGAAAGGGATCAGGTCCTTTAGAACAATTATTTTTTGAGTAATGATCATGATATGCAATGAGTTGTTTTTTTGCTTTTTATGTTAAGCTTCAAAACAAATTGAAGCCACTTCTACCATACTTAGACATGAATGACTTGTGACACGATTTTACTTTAGACTTCACAACTGTAACATGACCAAAACATTATTTTTCAATGTAAAATAAAGTACAAAAAAATATTAACATATATTATGAAGACTGACTGTGAATAATTTGTTAAAGAAATCAATTTGGCATTCACAATTATGGTATTCACTACAGGCATGAACTGTTATATATATAGGAATACAGACATGAACTATGTCCAAACTAAGTTGAATACACTTTGACAAGACTAAGAAGGTGCTATTACATGAATGTACAAATTTCGATGTGATACAGTCAACTGCATCACAAGATAATAGTATGAGAAAAAAAATAAATGGAGCAGAAAGTAATATCATTATAGATTTTTGTTTGTGTTTAAAGGACATCTCCCACCAACCCTTTTTGAACGAGAACAGTTCAAAGCATTTTATTCATACTACAGACAGCTATTCTTAATTAGACTACTGCATTTATCGGACCATAATGTGCACTTAAAATCCTTTAAATTTTTCAAAAATTGAAAGTGCGCCTAGTGTATGAATCTGGTTGCACTTTTACACCTAGGACCAATTTTATGTAGTAAACGGTGCTATCTATTCAATTGCTAGTTACAATATTTTGTAAACACATGATCATGTTACATAGTAAACCAACAACAACTGCAATGAGCAGTGCATGTGGTTTCTTGAGCAGCTGGCACATACTTTAATGTTGAAGCACAGATCGTATTACCTGAGGTTACTACACACAGAACTACTGTATATGTATTACTTTGCAAGGCTCCTGACTACAGTGGCACACACCGAATCAAACACCTGCACAGGTTTTAGTTTATTCTATTTGTGTCTAGTGAATTAAGCATACATGTGACAGATTGAACTCCCATTGTATATAATCTGCCATTTTGTGCCTTGTAATCCAGTGTGCCTTATGGCGCATAAAATACAGTAGTTCAACAGAACACAATCAAGCAAAGGTCATTGTAGTGCATATGTCCAGATGTTAAAGTGTAAAGCCCAGGCTACCAAACATAAACGTTTATGTAAACATGGCACAAATGCAACAAAATCAAAAAACATGGGAAATATCAACATGAGCTCAAAGATGCATCATAACATAAAGTAAGANATTCAAGGCACATGGAACTCACAACAGAAAAAATTTGAAAAAGATTCTACTTGAATAAACAAGAGTTGTTCCAAGCAGTAGGCAANGTAAATTAACTTTATTGTACGGTCTAACCATGAACTTGCATTGTTGGTTCACAGTGGTTCCTATTGACATCTGGTGAACTCACAGGGCTGTAGAGATATCATAAAGCAGATACTGCTATGGCTCCAAAGCTTTTCCTTTTCATGAACATGGCTCCAGCTTCTGTTCAGTTTTATACATTAATATTTTCAAATAATATAGGTTTAGAGTTAGGGTCAGGTTTATGGTTGAGTTCAGAATTTTACTTGATATGGTGTTTTAGTCCTTCAAAAGCAAAATCCAGATACAGTCATTTTGACACTGCCTTTCAAGCCTTTTTTTTCAGTCACAGACTGAAACACTTTAAAATGACTGAAAAAAATTAAGTCATTTTGGTCAGAATGTTTCAAATGTAGGCCAAAAAAACACTGTTACGTGAGCGTTTGAGTGACCAAAATGTTTCAGCAAAAAAAGCAGTGATGTAATGTAAGCATAGCCACATAAGGTTTACTTTACCTGCTTTGATCTGTCACAAATCATATGATAAACCTGATTTGCTTTTAACTGATGCAATGACCAAGGCTTGTTTTTTAAGGTTTAATTAGGTAGAATTTTTGGGTCTAGTGTACAATTCGCCCTCCCCAACTTCCCGGGTGATGACGTCATCGATTGAATTTGGTGGTGAGAGAAGGTCGCACACCAAATTTGATGATGACGTCACCACCACGTCATGAGATACACTTTGTCAAAGTTGACGGCCTATAAACAGTATACGTGTCTAAGAGCATTCATTTCGGCTTGCTTATACGGCGTACCACAGTTAACATAAGCGTTAAATATCCAGGCAAGCAAAACCCTTTGCAAATAAATAGTGAAATAATCATCTCCGGGATGTTTGTTAAATGAATCGTGGTACCTAACTTTGAGCTGCAGACTGCTTGTGCGCAATATTGCCTGGCAGAGGTGACCACGGATCCGGAATCGATTCCAGCACGAATCTGCGTTTGTTTTTGAAGCCGGAATCAAACATTTGTGAAAAACCGGTCCCCGATCCGGGGTCAGTTCTATTTTTGGCAGTAACAGGAGTCTGCATGATCTTTATAAACGTCATTGCTTCAGTACAAAATAAACATTGCTGAATCGCAGGTTCATCGATGGTTGCCGGAGACTGAATAGGAGT
>JGI24159J19872_10002304_pt1 | contig 22582 bp, 13 predicted proteins | sample Ectturendosymbi4_FD_19872 | JGI IMG/M metagenome (IMG submission 19872) | reverse complement strand
TTCCACCCATCTTTTCTCTATCTCTTGTTGTTCAAAAAGTAGTTTTCCTGTTTTATCCCTAATACATCCACTGTTGCTCTTGATCCCTTTTCTTCTATCCACCAGATCTTTCACCTTCTTGTGCAGGAGTCTGTTTTCCTAATTGTGCTTATTTCATTTCCAACTTTGTTTTTCAACACTTTTCAAAAAGTGATAAACAGGGTTGGTTAACTAGAGCAGTCCTCTTCAAACTTTTTTTGTTATGGTGCACCCTTGAAGATGTTTTGACGAACTCATGCACCCTATTTACTTGAAAGGTAAACTTAGGTGAAAAGCGATAAGAAACTTATCCTGCAAAGAGACTATTACACTACAATGTTACATAAAACACACAACAAAATCGAGGAAATAATATTTTTAATGACTTTTTTGTTGCTGAATGTTATTAACCAATAATTCAAACCGAGGAATAGTCTACTTTTCAATTGCTCCCCTCATCAATGGATCGATGTGTAGTGGTGCATAATGAGGAACCCCACGGATATTTTGGTGCACCTTGGGGTGTACGCACCGGGCAACACCGGTTGAAAAGCGCTGGACTAGATGACCGCCATGGTCCTTCACCAATCCTGCATGACACAGCACTCCTCTTTGTTTACACCGATCAGATATTATGACATTGTATTTTCATTTGCTCTAATGTTCACTGATGGTTGGTTTGCTTAGTACGCGATGGATTTTTGTAGTGCTTCTGCCTGTTGCCTGAGTCATGAAACAATAAAACATTACCATTCTTTCTTTATTGTTACAAAATATTTAACGTAAGACGACATAATCAGAAATAAACACAAAATGTCTATCGCCTAAAAATTGACAGACAAGCTCAAGAAAACTCGAAAATTAAATGAATCATTTAACGCAGCAACGTATCCAAATATCTATGCTCCAAATGTCATTGGAAAGTATCAAGAACTTATATGAAATCGCCAAATTCCGTTATCATTTTGTATGCTTCGTTGTTGCTGGTGATTTGACAGCGCACAACCTTTCTGAAAATGAAAAATAAAAGATCATTCACCGATTTGAAAGAACAGAACACTTAAACAAAGCGTCGTGCATAGTTTCAAGCAGGTTGACCTGTTCTGTTGACGTTTTCTCACCTTATTGTTTCGTATTTTATGGAAAACGACACCATTATTCGCGCCACAGTGGCCGACCAGTCAACCTATCTAGATTATAATATGAAAACTAATAATGTAGTAAGAAAATGTTTCCAAAATGTTATCCGAGCTTTAACTTCTGTAACGTAAAATGATCCCAGGCTCTGTAGTTTCTTTCTAAAAACAAGTCTAAGGCTTCACGAAGGTTTTTCCAACTAGATTTCCTATTTCAAGGAAATACCTCAGAGATCTCAAAAAACATTCTCTCCAATAAGACGTCTTACACTGTGCTGTTTTTCGTATTCCTTTGTTCGGCAGAAGTTTCCACATTTGACGTTGGAAAGATAACTTGAAAGAATTTTTTCTTGCTTTCGTTGATTTCTTGGAAAAACGCTATTCTGGGTTATTTTGTGCAGGAGAAGCATCGATGATCAGCCTTACATTAAAGTCGAAGTTCCTCTTGGAGTTCACCAAAACCACACGTCTTTCAATGTGAGTATATGGTGCTTGGCTTAGTGCTTGATTGGATGTTTTCACGGGAGGAGTTCTACACAGAGCTTTTGTTACTGAAACTAAGCGGAGCTATACGAAAGCGGAGCTGAGCTGTGCATTGAAAAATGCGACGTGAAAGTTAAAGATCTTATTCACAATATCCTTCTAATTTTGTGAAGATTCTACAATTGATCGTTGAAAAGACCTGTTGTAAAATTTGTTTTGTATACATTTTCACACCATTTTCACATTTTTTTACACCTTAAATGCGGAAGTTTTAATCACAGAGCATTTCTTCTTGAGTCAATATTTATTGTCTAAGACAGTGTTTCTCAAACTTTTTGCCGCTGTGGACCCCTTTCACTGCACCCAAAACCTCTGCTGACTCCTGGGTTTTGTCAACGTTGTTTCGATCGCTAAGATTTAGTCGCTTCTTACCGTGAGCACCTCAACCGGCCCGGCAAGAAGCAAATTTCAGGATTCGGCCTGGCGCTAATTGCCGTCACCAAAATCAAATGAAAAAGGTTAGTTGACTTGCTAGTGAACTTAGACTACAACTGTGGTATGATTAAGCTGAATAATGGCTCAAACGGGCGGATTTTCTTGATTGGATTTTGGTTTACGAACCCTTTAAAATACATTGTAAAACACATTCATGTACCCATAAGGGGTTCACAAACCCAGGTTAAAAATCCCTGATCTAGGACATATTTTTGCTAACAAACGTCACTTGAGTCTTGCTCGCCCCGGACGTATTGCCAGCCTGTCGAACGCAGTTATTCTACTACTGTAGAACATTTCAACTACCGCTGTATTCATTTACTAGCGGTAATTGAAATATTTATTTATATTTTTGAGTGATGACAATTGCCGGCAGGCCGAATTTTCGTTTGGCCGGGGACCGTTGAGGTGAACGCTCTCACTCAAAGAGAAAAGTGGGAAAGCACGGAGTGGTCGTGGATCGAACAACCATCCTTATGATTGAGAGGCGGGAACTTTTTTGGCTGCTCAAAATGGTTTATTCACAGGTTTCGCTTTTCCGAGCCGTGTAGGCGGAACTTCCTAATCTCAGATTTTAAAACTTGCACATAAACTTCCACCTCTAAGTGGATCGTGGAAGATGTGAATATACCAGAATCAACTTTTTCAGTTGCTGCTTATCTATTCTGGTCATTCAACTGTTGGTGAAAAATAGATTTGATGAAGTAATGCATCCCGTTTGGAGTTTAATTTTTCCTATAACAAGTATTTTTCCTCGAAGCTGATTTCCTTTCTAGATTGCATCGACGGCCTGACAACAATTAATTTAAACGTCAACTTATACAACTTGCGCCAGCAGTCAAGCTGATCCTTTATTTTATTGTTGTTACAGACAGCTGTGAACAATATTACTTTCCAAGGTTACACAACATATACTGCCCATGCCATCAATAGGACAGTCAGTGCATTCAAGGCTTCTCCTCAATATACTAACCCTGGAAATCGGAAAGTTATGGTTCTGATGACAGATGGGAAGTGAGTGAATCTTTTTTTTACGACAGTAAAATTCAATAAGTTCAGCTCCAACAGAGCCAAGATTCATCAACACTCTCCGCAAAGCTTTAATAAAAAATGATAGCATGGCCAAAATAGCATAAAGTCTGGGTTTGCGGAGACGGATCGAACGCTCTCGGCCGCTGGTCTCTCGTTGATGATTCGTTGTCGCAACTGAAGCTGGGCAGAAATGTGTTTCATCTGCAACAACAAAGGTCAAGTACAGTAATGGTCGTTAATTGTCAAGCTGCTGCCCCTGAAAACAAAGGCGATGGCGTCAAGCCGAAACCGGCCTGCGAGGGAAAAAAGCATTGATCCAATGACGGTTTCACGAAAATGGGTCTTGCAATGTCGACGAAAACTAATCTGCAGTACGGCGACAACCAAGTAACTCCAGAACCGATAAAAATCGAGGAGGAACTTTGCCCAGGCACAGTGCATGCTGCACTGTTTTTTGGTTGTCGTCTTTAATCGTTCTTTTCCTGATCAGCGGTTATGCAGCTACACTCTATTCAACTATAGGATGCACTGAGAGTAAAAGTACAAATAAACGGGCCGGGAACACACTCTCAGAACATTTTGAACTGACCCCTAGATTCAGTAAAGTCCACTCGTGACTGTCTGAAAGAAAACGTCACAAAACTCTGTACTGACTTCAGCACTTTTGGTTCACTTCAATTTTTCTACTTTGAGCACCATAAACTTTTCACCAGGCATTCCTGATGGCAATCTACCAATTTTGCGATAAAAACTCGAAATACTTGGATTGATGAACGTTTATGATTGCACCACGCCGGTCAAACCACCATATTTCTGTGTCGTCAGCAGCTACACTTTCTGCTGAACAAAGCAAACTTTCGACAAATGAAGATGAAGGCATTCATCTAATCATTATTTCAAACTTTTAAAAACGAAAAAAAACGTTTTAGTCTTAATCACGACACTGGTTAACATATTTTGTGCTGCGAGATGTTGCCATGCCGACAGTATTGCGCAAAAATGCTTTCTTTGTAGAAGTCAAAGTTTTGTGGCGAAAGCGACTGTATACTAATAATGTGTAATGGATGTTGGGTTAATTTTATTGAGCCCTCTAAAAATTTGGTATTTGATGCATTGCATGCTTTTTACCCTCTATACGTAACTGTACAGTGGACAAGACGAACCATGATGTAAAAAATCGTTTGAAAATAATTGTGATAAGATGTATTTGCATTGTTGTGGGATTCATCGTGATTTTGACAACTATTTGTTTGTCAACTGTAACTATTTGCCAACTATTTGTCTCATCCGGGTGCAGCAGTAAATCCCCTGGGCCAATTTCAAGAACAGCTACAGCCCCAAAACGATCACCGCTCCCATAAATTATCCTCTTTTAGCTAAATGTGACGCTTGCATTACTGCCACCCTCGTTGCCAAATACTTCTATGCACATATCTCCTGCTGTGCACTCCTCTCCCGACTACGCTTCCAACCTAGAAGTGCATTCCTGTGTTTACGTCAACGAATAATGGCACACTCCTTCTTTATCCATACTCAATTTAAGCTTCACCACAAAAACTTTAAAAATACTTCACTAGTCTTGTTTATTCATTCTACTCATCTTAAATATGTTCGCTTTCCACTGCCAGTAGGAGTGTCACGAGTGGTCTGCGGCGGCCACCTCCGCGTGCTTGCACTGCGTGCCACGCGGCTACTTTTACAGTGGTTGCTGCATTGGTGAAGAGTCAATGGCAGCACCACGCGCATGAGCCTTTTCCTTGAACCCACCGCTTTACTTCGAGCACGAGGCTGGACAACCGCAAGCACCGTGTTTCAAGTAATCGATGTGACCCGCCGGGAATCGAATCCGACCTATCAGCTTCAGAGCGAGCCCAACCCGCTGCATTACTTCCCCGGTCTGATCTATTTGTGAAAATGTAAAACACGTTGCCAATCACAGTAGTTAATTGTGCATTATGGTCTTCTTCAGGTCTTCAGACAGCAAATCTCTGCCAGCCTCAGCTAACTATGCTCGTTCTGTGGGAATCACTTCATATGCAGTTGGAGTTGCAAAGTACGAAAGGAATGAACTGCAGGTAGAAAAGTGGAGACTATTCATAGATAGAAACGTTTTGTGCCTTTGCTTTTCGCAGTAGGAAGGTAAGGACATGTTGTGAAATGTTCTTTCCTTTGCTTGTTCTAAGCCAATTTTCAAGAAAATGCAAAATAAAAAGTGGTTGTTGCAAGGTTCTTTCGGCTTGATTAACCCTGTTGTCGAGAAATCTCTTTGTAAGGAATATCTAAATCAGAAAAAAATTAAAAAGTAGAAAAATCAACTTGTAAACGAAAAGTAATTTTGCGTATTTTTCCTGATTTTTTTCTTAGTGGTGCGTTCAATTTTAGTGGATTCTAATGCTTTTTAAGCGTTTTCTGTTTCAATTTTTTAACCCTGCTACGAAGCGTGGTTCATTTCATAACGATTGTCTTAATGTGCAATCTATAGCACCATGNGTGGTGTATCTAGCGTGTAGCAGGCATAGCTCATGCCATGGCCGCCACTTTGACGGNGCCGAAAAATTGCTTGGCAAAAATAAAATTTGTTACTTACAGTTTCTTGAACCTCTATTTTGCTGCCAATACATTAATAAGCTGCAAAGCTGAAACAACACAGTGCTCCTACCTACCTAATGCATGAAATCGGGCGTTTTGCACCAGGACCGCCAAGCATTATGAGAAAACTATGGTTTTGTGACATAACACGACGGTCTGACATTGTGACAGAATAAGAACGCTTGCATGCCATAGCTGCGGGACATCGTCCTTCTCACGCTATAAGAGAGGATAAGTTAATCTGTGCTGCTGCATTTCAGGCAAGAACATATTTGTCAGAATCTCGCTGAGACGAGTTTAAGTCCGTAGCTGTGAGAATCTGACTGTCACGTAAATAGCTGCTGTTGAGCTTCTAAAGATTTACAATTTACATAAGCTGCTGCGTCCCACTCCGGCTTTACGCAACTTCTTCGATGGCCAGTAGTGTCCGACATGGGCGTCCGCAGGGGGGGTTCAAAATGGGCATTTGGCTTCTCTGGAAATAGGGTCTAAGAACGAAAAATNTCTGGAAAACCTGAAGTCGGCAGTTTAATTTCGATGAATTGATTTAATTCTTGCAATGACAGTTTATTTGCCANNATGACCCTCACACTGCACAAGAGCCAGGTTCACTGTTGTGATGTTATGCAGTGATGAGCTTGCAGTTCACTCCTTTGCTGCAGAGGCAGGTTGCAAAACTTGTCAGCAGATTGTTCTACTATTGGTCTTTATTGCACAATAATAACATGGCAACGAATCTTCAAGTGTTTACTTGAAGTTACGGAAGGCATTTTGCCGCATGTGACTGTTGAAAGCAGACATATTTGGTAGGTAATGCAGCAAGACAGTGACTGCTGACAAGGGAAAGTCACGTAGTTTTACTGTATATTATGTGAAAAGAAGCATGAAAGAAAAAGAAGCATTGATGCGCCAACCAAGAGTAAATTTTGTGATTATTGCCGTAACATTTAGCATTTTCTTTATGGCAGTGGTTTTCAACCTTTTTCATGTAGCGACCCATTTTGCAACCAAATTTGACCTAAAGAACCCCCTCCGAAAATATCTAGTCATTCATATGAAATGCAGTTGTGCTTGCACAATGGAAAATCACAATGACTAAAAAATAACGTGTTATGAATATTTTCATCAGGTCTTGCGAACCCAGAAAAATGGCAAACGACCCTCACGGGGTCGCGCCCCCAAGTTGAAAACCACTGCTTTATGGTGTAGAAACAACGGTATAGGAGCTGGGGTTAAAGGGGTCCAAGCGCATCCCAAAAGGTTTTGATTTGTCAGAAATTTGTGCAAAATCTCAAAACAATTGGGAAAAGAAGCCTCAAAATTTTACAACATTATTAATGAAATTATACTTCCTTGTTATTGAGTGTATAAAGAGGATAATAGAAAGTTTATTGCATCATAGGAAACTCATTAAATAGGAATAAAAGCAATAGACTTGTTGTAATGACTTCGTTTTTTAGTTTGCGAGAGTTGAGTAGATAACTGACTCATTTGAAAGTTTTGGCAAAAGAAAGCGTATCATTTATGTGCAGCATTGATTGTGTACAGAGGTAATCGAGTATGATGCAGGGCATCTACTTCGTGTTAGCAGAATCCATGCCATGCAAGTACAAAAAGCTTTAGTTCTTAATTCTAACTCAGCTATGTCCAACCTGCGGCCCGCATGCTGCCCGGTCGAGGTTCTGTGCGGCCCAGTTTAGGTTTTCACTGTAATAGGAGGAGTAACTACACACTGACAACCTGTCCTTACTTTGATAATCTTTAATTTGACATTTTTGATGTAGGTTGTCCTCAGTGTCATTGTATCATGTCTGTTACCATTGCAGTTATGATTCCAACGCTTTCAGTACATTAGCTAAAGCGAAGTTTAGTTTGCTAAGGTCAAAGTAAGCCATTCAATATGCGACCTCATTAATATGTCATAAAATGTGCGGCCCTGGTTGAGATAGTGACATGATGTTTGGCCCAGTAAGCCATTTGGGTTGGACATAGCTGTTCTAACTGCAGTGTTTGGATGAATACATTTTGCCATACAATTTGTTACATGTATGTGCAGTTGAACACAGTGGCGTAGCCAGCCCAAAAAGTTAGGGGGGGGGGCAAAATGCTTGATTTTAGGCGAATAACACTATTTTGTTTAGAAAAACGCCTCTCAAAGCACAAAATGACTATATTTTCCAAAAATTTGGGTGGGGGCCATGGGTGGCCACTTTGGTCCCCCTGGCTACGCCTATGGTTGAACATGCAACGTTGTGAGACTCACGTCATAGTCATAATATAAATAATATGATACACGCCACATGTATCACCAGTGACGTCACGGATGGTTGGACAGGGGCGCGAGCCGTCCACTGGCAAGCCGTCCACTGGCTAAATGTAAAAACCGGGTCCCCGTTTAGCTTATATTTTGATATTTAGTATTTTTTGGTTTTCAGTAAGTTATTGTCTTTGCGTTTTTCGGGTTTTAGCTAGCAATAGACATCCACATCCGGATTCACTATCATTTCTCAACTTATTTTCTGAGTGTTGGCTAGTGGGCCGCATACGGTAGCCAGGACAGTGGGCCCTTTCAGCTAAGTTTGTCTCCTGGCTCAAAACTCTAGTTACGTCACTGAACATCACATATACAGTATGTCATCAGAAAAGGAAGCAGCTTTAGGTCTACCTCAGCTAGGTCTGAGGTTCCTTGCTGACAGCAATAGCTGGAATGTGAATGGAAAATCTCAAAACTGTGAAACAGATCCTCAATAATAGTGAGCCAGCTGGCTTCTGACACTGTTCTTGTACAGCCTAGCGTACTTTTTTAAGTTGGATTATTAAGAACCAAATGTCAAGAACCAAATTTTCCATTTTCCAGTCTATGGCAACATGGTAAATAAAAACATAATATGGCAATTTGGAACAAGATATTCTTTGCACACCCAAAAATGCCTGCTTTTGCACTTATGTGTTTTGTAGAATGCGTAATGCGTTTTATTAACGTCCATTTGCATTGCATCGTCACAGGGTCACAACCAGCTGATATTTTCTAGTTGGGCTGTTTTCGGGAGTGGGGAAATGATTGCAACTTGGTGTTGCACCAAACAACTAAACAAGTTTTTGAAAATTTCGGGAGGGAAACTACTTCCCCGGTTGGTTGCGGATCAGATCGTCAGGATTAGCAACCTGAAAAATATAAGCAAAATGTCGTCTTCCCCCCCCCCTCCCTGGCAAAATTCCTGCGGGCGCCCATGGTGTCCGACAATAATGAGGCTGAATCATGGGCGCAATTTTTTTGTAAAATGTGGGCGACAGCTTAGTTTGTAAACAATGTAGTTATCGGGTGATGCATAAGTGAAGTTTTACAAATACAAATTCCCGATCTTGTTTTGTAGAGGCGTTGTGAAAGCAACACTAATCACGTTTTGCTTTATCCTTACATATAGTTTACAAATTAATAAACTTAAATTTATTACTGTACTGGACACGCTCAGTGAGGTAACTGACGGGGGACAGAGGGGCGAACTACCCCCCACCCCTGGCAAGCTAAATGTTAAAACCGGGTCCCCTCTTAGCTCCTATACTTCGGTTATAGTGTTAGTTTCGTTTTCAGTAGGTTGTTTTTTTCGTTTCTCGGAGTATTTTCCGGTGATTTAGGGTTTTACTATACCTATCTAAATTCGGATTAACCATAATTTGTCAAGTTTTTTTTGAGTGTTGACTAGTGGGCTCCTTTCGGTTAGTTTTCCCCTGGCTCAAACCTCTAGTTCTCAACTGGACACGGTATTGTAATTCAGCAATATGATCAGCATTCCAAACATTGGCAAACGTACAGCGTGAATACACATAACGGCATCTGTTGTTGCAAGTAAAAGTCACAAACTTGACAATAAGTAATGTCAACATTCAAGATCAGTCGACAATTTAATACTGATAGGCTATTAACTGACACGTCTGTTGATCAAAAGAATAGCTTGTTTGCCAAGGGGGGCGTAACCGGGGGGGCCGCTTGGGCCTAGTAGACCCCACAGTTTTATATTTCGAATTATGCTTAAATAGGTTTAAGTAACACAATTAGTATTGGGTCTTCTATTAAAGCAAATCGTTTAATGAACAAAATCTTCTGTAGTCTTTTTTTGACGCGCACTTGCGCCCCACTTTGAAAAACGTTCCTCCACCACTGTTGTCTACACACGAATTAAATAATAATACTGCATGAAAAGCAAAACTGCCCGTCCTAAAGCTACTACTAAGTCTCCACAATAGCGCTGCTTTGTATATTCGGCAAAAACGTCGCAGAGATTTGCCTTAAAATGTAACTTTCTAACATTATAAAATCACATCTTTAAATTTTACGCTGACTGTTTCTGCACGAAACAAATTATGGCTGTACTGTGATCTCTCATACGAACAGCTGTTAAAATCTCATTGTTTCAAGACAATGACCTTTCCTAGTGTATACCATACAGGGTAAAATGTCGGACAGAAGCAGTTAACAATCTTTCGCCGTCTCCAGAAACTTGCAAAATGCTAAAAATCATTTTTATCGAAGCTAAAATTAACCAAACTATCAGAATCAGCGACACCACACCAAATTCTGTTTGAACATCAACTTGGCTATTATGCGTAGCATCTAACATGAAAAGCTCTTCACACAAAATGTGACAAAAGTCACTTTTATTTTTGAAACATCTCTAAATACAAATCCTAAAGATAAAAATATTGGGGAGACATGACACACTGTATCTCCACCGTCTGAAAAAATTGGGGGACACGTCCCCTGTGTGCCCCACCTAATTGCGCCCATACGCTGAATACAATGCCTCAGTTCAGAGTCCGAAGTAGAGAACATTAATTAGTCCTTGAAAAATTAGCAGTTACTATCGTTACCATGCCAGATGAGCAAAAAATGTTAACTCATGAAAGAGATACGTTAGTCTCGTTTAGAGTTAGCTTTTTCTGTCCGAATTTGGATTTCTGTTCAATGTCTAAGGCCTTGTGAAACATGGTCGTACCCAGGGGGGGGCCAAAGGGGCCATTCCCCCAAAAAATTTTAGTGTATCTTAACGTTTTGTGCTTCGAGACGCGGTGTCCCAAACCAAGTACAGTTGCTCGTTTAGATTCAAAACATATTTGTCCCCTCCCCCAATTTTGGTCTGGCTGTGCTATGGCTGTGAAAATGTCCTGACTGTGAAAAATTAAATCTACGTGTGAGAATTTAGGAGCTGTGTACAGCTCAGATGTAGATGGCAAGAAATTATACGAGAAGATTCTAGATTGCATAATGCTGGTTTCAAGTCGTGCAACTTAAAATTATCGCGTCCTGAAGTTTCATAGAATTGCTTTGCAAATAATGCTCACGATTGTAAGTATATGTATTGCAAGTTGCGAAAGATCTTTCAGTTAACTGAAACTGGTCCTTTCATACCACCAGGCCTTAATGACTAACAATAGGTCAGCGGAAGGTTGCGTGATCTAGCTTTGATGAGAATAGAAAGGGACGAAACAGCGAAAGCCTAATTTGATGAAATCATAGACGACTTTGCTTCCATAAAAGGCACGGAAAGTGTTGTTTTAATTAGCATTTTTCTCTAATTTAACCGGAAAGGAATGAATATATTTATGTTTCGATGGAATTGTGTTTTTCGAACGCAAGTGATACATAACTTGCATTAAATAATATATTGTGCAATTCAAAATAAATGTGTTTCATTTTGAAAGAAATTCTCATTTGCAGTTGCAAAATGTTGTTTGATTTTTTTGTAAGATATACAATTTTGTCAGGTGACATCAGGCCCGCAACCAGCTTGGGACAACAGGCAAGGCGAAAAGTTTTCTGAGAGGGGCATAAATTTTTTAAACTAGGTCCAATACTATTAAACTTTGTCCAACACATTTTTCAAGGGGGACGAAAATTTTTCCAGGGGGGCCTCGCCCCCCGTTGCGACCGCTGGTTACGGGCCTGGGCAACACTATGTAGACCTACAAACTATGATAACGTTATTTGTATGTTTTGATGTTTTTCATAAGAACTAAATGAGTATAGAAGTATGTTGTGGTCCTTATGGATAATTTATGTTTTGTTTGCTGAAAACGTCAAAGCAAAAATGAACGCAAATATTTTCCGGTTTAAAATATTTGTTTTCTACATGGTTTATCTTTCGCAAAAATTGTGCCTGTGTCTAATACTTGAACTATTAGAAAGGACGCGCATTTAAACTTTTGCCATGGGCGCCACTTTTTATAGATAAGCCACTGTATAGCACCACACTTTTGAAGGCAAAATCTAACTTTTCAAAAGTTGTGCCTTAAACGATGCACAATGACACGATTTTGCTCCGAATGTTACCACTTTCGCGACAAAGTTGTGTAGCTCTACTTTCAGGCGCCTCCGGTGCTTCTCCAAAAGAAAGTCATTTCATGTCATTCGTTTTGTTCCACAAAACCCCATAAAGACTTTGTACGTGCGTACGCTCACATCGGTCTGAGCGAAATTACGTACCTTTGCCTGTGTCTGAGTGTAATCAATAAGCAAGCAGTTTTAAGCTGCATTTGTAGAAGCATGCAGACAAAGAGCAAATTGAAGGTCTTTGTGAAAAGATAGCCGTAAGTCGGTTGCCATAGAAGTACAGCTTCGTTGGGATCTCATTCTTACCTGACATGGCGCAGTCCTCCATGAATGCAACATGTTAAAGTTTTGTCTGTCGAATAGACACATGAAATCGGTACACCACACACTTATGTGTGTTTAAATTTTCCAGCTCGAACAGTCTGTTAACACCCACAGAACTTTTAACACGCATGAAACGTTTATTAACACACATGAAATCAAATGTAAGTTACATGTCTCAATAAACATGTTGAACACGAAAGCATTGCTCAGATCATAGCCACTGGAAATAACGGAAGTATGGAGAATGTTCTGGAACTGAAAAGTTTCGACAAGCTTGATAGCATCGTATCAACGTTGCAAAAAGCCATTGCAGCTCCTCTGGAAGGTTAGTAAATGCAAACAAAAACTTGTTGCGTTATCCCACCTGGCCTATTTGGTTGCTTGTATTTAATCAAGCATAGAGATGTCTTTATCCTAGATCGCAGAAAAAAGTTTGTTGATTATTTTAGTTTTTCAGTTCTATAGTTAGAGGTCATGTTGTTCTTTGCGGAAAATAATAATAAATCAAAAAATACCAAACGTTGTATGAGAAAAATAGCCTGTGTCAGTTTAATTGGCTTGCTAATTTGCCTGTGACGTTTTGACAACAGATGTTGCCGCGAAGTATGGAGTATGTTGAAAGGCCGCAATTTTATGAACGTTTATGTGATCGCTTTGAATATGAGAAGTTCTTTAGGACCCCTACCCAAGTAGCCCATTTCATGCTTGCTGTGTACATTTGACTCGCGTAAGCAAAAGCTATCACACCAAGATCTTCTTTCAAAATCCCACAATTTCTTTTTTCCGTTGCAGGAACTGCAGGAGACAAAACGAACGACCTCTTTCAATCTGAAGCAGGAATTTCAAGCACGGGTACGATGGTGAGTATCTTCACCACGAGTTAAGCCTAGGAACAACTACCTTGCTGGAGGATAATTTGCAACTCTTTCCAATGCTTTGTGTGTGCCTGGTTTCTGAGTGCACTTGATGGTATGATTGAGATGTGTTGCTTGTGGGGGTGAAAGTGAATCGCGCATGGTGAACCATAACGCCGTAGCGAGCGCGGTGACATTTTAGGCAACTGATCCTGAGGTTGGCACGCCTGCTGTTGGACGAGCAACATAAGACAATTGCCATGTCCTGAAGCATAGAAGTACACAGCGGTAAAGGTGAGGTAATTGCTGAGGTGAGTTGCAGTTCAATGTTTGGATCCAAACTAAAAGCAACTTTTTGATTCGCATTTCTGCTTTCGCTAGGGCTTCATTTCAAGCGAGTCCCGCATTGAAACACTGCGAGACGCCGGTGAAACAGAAACGTGCGGATGGTCAAGAAAAAACCCAAACGGAAAGCTGAATATAAACGTTTCTGCATAACCTTGTCTTCGCTTTGCAGGTGACCTGCTTGAATCATATAGTGACTGTTACGATAGAAACAGAGCTGGACAAAGCTGTGAGGTGGAAGACTTTCAACTCCTACCGCAGAACTTGAGTTTGTAAATAAAGAAACCACTAACATGCTGTTAATGCAACGAATGACATATTTCCACACGAATGCCAACGTTACCTTCCCACCAAACCGCCGAAGTTTACACCAGGTGTTGCATTCATCGCTGCTAAGCCATCGCTAGATAAATGGTTTTAAGATTTTGTTCGACAAAGCAAAAGTAATCATTAAAGAGGAGTTGAAAGGCTTCAGTAATATCAAGTTTGTTTTGCATAACTTACGTTTTTAAAATGCTTAACTTATCTACAATTTACCTTATTTACAGGAAGCCTTAAGCGCTAACGTTCTGTTTTATCAGAGCAGCAAACTGAGGAACTTCAAGCGTTTTTGGATGAGAAAGTACTCTAACCAGTGAAAGCTGAAAACAACAGTCAAAGCACAACCAACAACCCATTTTGTTCTGAAGAATCAAATCAGGTGAAGGATTGACTGCTTATAAGCTCATAGTATTTCTTGATGGGCAAAACCGCACAAATACATTTATGGCACTGTCAAGTTATGCTATTAGTTTTTTTTCAACAAGCAACTGATTGTTTATGAAGCATTATGCTAACATCAAAGTTTTTTTAAAGGAAAATTGTAGGTACGCGGTATGGACCTGTAGAGACCCGATTTCTCTGATTGTAGGGACCTGATGATAATTTTCTCTGATTCTAAGGACCTGATGTTCAATTCTAGGGACCCGAATCGGGTCCCTAAAACATCTTTAAAAAAACCTGGCTAAAATATATTGGTTATTTAGTTGTTTAAAAATACGATTGCCGTGTTTCAATCCTGGTATATGTTAACATATTGTTTCACCTCAACTAGTGCTAATAAAGTATTTTATTAGCAAACGTCCAATTAAAGTAAGAAGAGATGATGTCGTCATACAGTGTTACGTCACTTTCAACCTCAGTAAAGTTAGTGTTTTGCTTTAGAACATTTAGTGGTTTTTCTAACTTACGTAAAAATTTTTTACATCATCCATCATATATTCGGTTTTGACCAGAGAGAATCTCACATACCGCACTGCATATTATTTTCGCGAAGATAGCTACACGCTACGCGCAGGTTTAATTTGTCAAAATTTTTGTACCATTTCCAGCAATAATGAAGTCGAGCTAAATGGAAAGAGGCATGAATCAATATTTCATGCAGTAGGAGAAACGAAAATATTGTTTTATTTAATTGGCAAAATGCACACGTGTTCCTAACCATTGTACAAAGCGAAAAGCGAAACCTTTTACTTAATTCTACTTTTTTAGTGAAAGACGTTCGTTGCTTATTTTCGATAAAGTAGTCGCTGGTTTTAAACTTAAAGTAAAAACTTCTAGGAAGCAGTTTGTTTCTTTGTGGACCAAAAACGTAATTACGGACAAGTTTTTTACGCTTCTTGACATTTTTAGAATTGAAGCAACGTTTAGAAACATTTAAGTGATTTTCAGTTCATTCGTGTTTTCTTAACGCAATCCTGGTTCTAACAAACATGTCTAGAAAGTCTGTTGTGGAGCTCACAGCACTCTGGTGCTACGTTTTTTTTACAAACGTTTCCTGACACCATCAACGTTTTCTCCACGTTTCCTTCACTGTCAGTTGCCGAAGTGTCCAACTCCAAAAATACTCAGCAATTTTCAAACATGGCGAAATGCAACTGTGTTCTTCATGCTGAAAAACTTTGCTGAGACTAGTACTGTGTTTCAGGTCTTTTTATAAAAAATTAAATTCCCAAATGCGAAATACCTAAAACATACAGCTAGTTTTCACACTGCAGTACATAAGCGTTGTAACTAATGCAATATCCTCTATGCAGGAATTGCACAAAGCGGCTCACATTGGTTTATTTGAATTCATTTGAGCAATGCTTTAAAAATTACACAAGATTTGATATATTTTGACCTCCAATATTTAACATATAGTACTGTCTCTTTGGACAGAAAGATTTTTCCTGACATGTGTGGCATCGTGTCACGTGTTAAGATTAGACAGCATCCGAGTTGTCGTGAGTAACCACTAACCAGTATCCACAAAGTCGACGAAGTCGAGGCTATCATCACATTTTTTCATAGTAAATCCATTTTGCGTAACACTGTGTATCCTCAGCCACAAAACCGAATTCAAATTGTTGTAGTAAAAAACAGACTATTATCAGGAAAATGAATTGGAAATATTTATTTTATCAATTAAACTTAATTTAAGTAAAATGTGCAATGTTGTAAATACAAAATAGAATGTCACTATAGCTGCATCAAAATGTCAGAGTATCTATTTACCTACTTGACTGTGAAAAAGCAAGAGATGATCAATTGAATCAAATTTTTGCTCAGAAAGATCCATTTCAAAAACATTAAATGCATCGCGTGAACTTACGGGATGTTAAACAAGTGCTTAGTTAAGGTTTGAAATAACTGATATAAAAATACAACACCTCTGTGCGTTTGCTGCTAATTTGAACAATTCTTAAATCCTTTTAAAAACTTCCCCCAATTCCACAGTGTAGGTGGCTCAGAGCTTTACAAATTGTGCATTGCAGTTTGTCTTTACAGCCTGGTTGACAGTCAGCTCCAAACTGACTTCGGAGTTTTTTGACTGTGTTGCAATCGGAGTTGCTTATTTATTCGAAAAAGGGCTTCCTTGCTCTGGTTGATTAGATTTAGAACAAGTGCATTCTGTATACCTTCGCAGACAATGCGTTCTAACTGGGAAGGTTTTCAAGGACATTATGGTAAAATTGCCATGACAACAAAAAAACATCTAAAGGCTGAAGTGATTTTAAGTTAAATAACTTTTTCGTTGAAGCTTTTTTAAACATGTTACTGATATTTTCGAAACACATATATTTTCTTCAATGCCTCCGTTTGCCTACAACCTTGCTACGTCAGAAATTTGCAGTGAGCAATTTTCGCTCAATAAAATTTCGACTTGTTTGGCAGGATCAGATAACATCTGACCAAGCGTCGATGACCCTGTGGTTCAGGTCAACAATGCGAACGCAGACGTGGCCATCGAGAGAAACTGACCTCACAGTCCCAGAAGAAGCCGAAAGGAAATCCGTTGAAGAGGATACACGTTCCGATGCATACGCTTGCATTTTTTATTTCTACCGCCAAGATCATACCAATCCATTCCAGTTCTTCCCTGAAAATTCTATTCGTCCAGTAAAGTATCCCAAAATATTTTGGTGGTGCAGTTAACATTTCTTACGATGTCCTCCCCAACTTATTCACTTTTTTTGTTACCTGACGTTCCATTCACGTTTCTTTATGTATTCTGCGTGACGTTTAATGGCGCTGTAGTTAAAAATCGCCATGAAAAAATTATCTTAAAAAAATATCTCGAGCAAAAATTTTTTTCGCTATGTTTATGAGACGAATGTGAAACTCCATAAACGGTGGAGTATTTTCTATACAGTATGGCAAATACGCAGAATGCAGTATCTCAATATTAATTGTGGCTGGCTAACACTACTGAAAGATACTGAAACAACACCTTATGTTTTAACATTTATCCCACAAACAGGACGAAAACTATGATAACGAACGACACAAATAAGTCGTGGCACTACAAAACCTTGCAGTTGAAAGTGCCAATAAAATTGCAAAATTATTAATAATTATCCCATATGACCAGCCCCGTGGCGTAGTAGTAAGTGCGTCCGCTTCGTTGGTGGTAGGTCTGGAGTTCGGCTCTCGGCCGGGTCTTACCAAGACCTTGTGAAATGGTACTGTAGCCTTCTTGACTTATGCATGTTGAGCAGAAGAGCTGTGCCGTAATCTGTTGTATTGGTTGCATTGTACTGTTGTCCCTATGTTTTCCTGCAACTGTGCATGCCAGTCATGCAAATATGGCCTGGCGTTACAAAATTGACCATTGTTCATCGCCTAAAATATGAATAAAATTATCATTTTCGGTGAAACAGACTCATTCCGAGCAATTCTAAGTTTTTCGCCGGACATCTATGTTTGAAACACTCGATTATGTGCGCACGATTAACGTATTCTTAAAAAATGCAAGATTGCGAGAGATTCCAGGTAACTGAAGGTTGCTTTAATTAAGCAGAATACCTTGGAACCATGATGACGCCAAACGTTGTTTTGTCGTTTTACGATGTATTAAAAACACATATTGGCTCCGACATACGAACTAATAAAATGGCTGACATGTTAACTGCAATCTCTAACATTGAAATGATGAACAGCCTGCAAGTCTGACAAGCTCTGACGCACTTTGCGTCACGTGATCGACGAGCTCGGGAAGTGCGCAGTAACACCAGAGTAAGGGTCGCTTTGCACAAGAGCGGTAATGCACGTTGTTGTGTATGGGCAAAATTCAATCTCAGTCCGAAAGACAAATTAACAATATGTCAGTCCGGAAAAGCAGAGCCTTACTGAATGAAAACATGGCCGCCATCAAAACATGTCGGTCAGCTGCCTGTTTTTGTTAGATTGTGGAGGGCTCCAGTAAAGAATGATGTCCAAATGAACAAATAAAACCGCATTGCGTAACTAGCGCCGTTGCCTGCGAGTTAAATTCTGATTTGTTGGATACCCAATGTCGCAGAACTATTCACTAACGCTGTCTATTGCTTCAACAATACATCTTTCAACGACATACAAGATGGATTTGTGTTGTTGTTGGGGTAGCAGCGATTACGATGCATAATCGTACTTAAATCATGTCTCTATCAAGTCAGTGTAGTACAAGAATTATCTGGGACTAAAGGTAGCGTTAAACTTATTTCCCTCTGTAACATATCAGTGTGTGCTGATTCTAGTGTTACTGACTCGATAGAGACAGGATTTAAGTCAAGGATTCGCGCAGTTCTGAGTCGCCACAGTTGACAAAAAGTAAACAAGAGCGGGAAGATAGACAAGCTCAAAAAACAGGTAGAAATTCCTGCCATAAATGCCCATCTCCCGCAAGCCTTGTCATCTGTTGTCCTGGCCCTGTTCTTATACAGATAGCTGTTGCTGCATAAGCTGGGTTTGTTTGTGCAAACCCCTAAAGACGTTCTGTTAGCTTGCAGTGATAACGTAGATTTCGTGCAAGTTTAGTAAAGATGTCTGTTCCAATATGTTGTTGCAGTTCAACTGACCCACGAATTCGCACTGACAACGTAGTTTGTCCAGAGATGGGAAACTCATGGAACTTGCAGCGCGTTGCACAGAAATCTTGCAACGCACTTGACTTGAGAATCGACCAAGTTATTAGAATCACGAGCGATGCAATCAAATGAACTGACGTCGTGCCCACTGCAGCAAACAAGTGCACTCCGATTCAATCAGGGCAGAACATAATGCAAATACTGAAGCAATTGATATTTGTGAAGCACAGTGATTAAAGTCTCAACAAACACAAAACCGAAACACACCCCACCCACAGGAAGCTAGCTTTTAGATTTCTACGATGCAGTGATGAGCAGTTCACAAATTCAAAAGCTAGTCGCTTGAGATATCTTTTCAGGCTGTGACTTCAATCACCTTTCCTCCAAAAATATAATAAGCAATTCCTTGATAAGGCTTTCAGTGTTGTCGTAATGAAACATACACCATACGATTTCGTGCTGGAGAGCGAGTCGGAAAAAGTGTAACCGGTGTGCACCAGACCCGTAACCAGGTTTTAAGGTTTGTGGGGTGGAGCCAAATACATTTTAGGGGGCAAACTTTTTTTATTATATATTTAAAACAGTTTTTTTTCTGGGCACAACAGATATTTCGGGGCGCAAAGAAATTTTGGGGAGCACTCCCCTCGAATGCTCGTTCGTGGCTAAGGGCCTGTTATGCACTCGCTACATATGGCAGAAAGCATTGCCGATATACAAGAGTGTATAATGCTTGCACTGCCCCCGTGAGTCTGTTCTGTGTTGCGCTGATGAGCCGGCACACGAAGAAACGTTGCGCGTCTGGAGATCGAGTACAAAAGACAACAAACAATTTCAATACTGAGAAGTTAAAAATTTATAGCATTTTTGCAACTTACAAAAATTTTGCTCAACATGAAGTTTAAAACTGCTTTCATGTTTTCGTGTATTCTTACCGGCTAAGTGCATATGTTCATAGTGGCTAGTGGCTGAAAGGTACAGGGGGTCTGGGTACGCGCCACGGATGTTGGTAGACTGGGTCGAATCCCACCGAAGACTTGAAAAACAGGAATTAGTTCTCGTCCAACCTCGTGCTCGGCAATAGTAATGGATGACTGCAAAGTAGCGCTTCACAGCAGGGTTGACAACCTATCTTCACCAAAAAAAGTCAGACCTTGTCCAAAAAAAGCCAGATAGCAGTTTTAAGATATATACACATAACGCATGTATAACCAAACACAAAATAGATATTAAAACTCGTCAGAAACATAGATATGATACAATTTCAATCTTCCGAGGCATTTTCTTTCCCCTTCATTACACAGTGGCACATTTGTTTCTAATCAATAACATGGATCATTTTTAAGACAACAGTAAAATTTTTGCAATATTTTGTGCACCCTGCATGGTCACAGACTCTAGTCAGAAGAGATTTGCAATGAATATGCAGCTCAGAAAATAGTTTGCCAGAGCCAAGCTTTTCCGACTGAAAAAAAGCCAGAAAAAGCCAGATTTTATTTATTTTTTTTATTTCCAAAAAAAGCCAAGGGTGTTGAAAAAAAGCCAGAATTTCAAAATCTGGCTTCAAAAAAGGCAGATTGGCAACCCTGCTTCAGAGCTAGCCATCAGCTCAGCACTCACTGCGCAAGCAGCCGTATGGCAAAGGTCGCGGAGGAAACTGTGGTGGGCGCCTGCAGACCACTCGCGACCGTCCAGCTGGAGTACAAAAGTGGGTGTAATGAAATTTTTTTTAATGTGTTTGTTGACATGCACAAAAATGCGAGTTTTCAGACAATAACACAGCTTTTCTTTTTACCTAAAGTCGTTCAACTTACCCACTGCGGGAAACCTGCTCCAGCTGCTGCAATGCTACGGAATCCAGCAGCAGAAATGAATCACTTTCCGCTCGCGTAGCGCAAGCTGACTAAAGGCACTCTGCTACTCACTGACTGATACTGAGTCAGCATATGCAGAGTATACAAATTTTCAAAAGCTGACCTGATTATTAAAATATTGTGCTGATGTTTTCTAACTCTTGTCAACTCTTGCTTCTGCACAAATGGTTGTGTGTGGAGAAATCTGCTATTCTGGACCATGTTGCCTGACAGCACTGAGGTAAAATTAAGAAATTTAATTTGACAAAATTTACGACACTAGCAAAGAAAGTTTCAATTTTTCATATCCAAATACAAAAATGTTGCAGTACAAAAGACCGCTTCAAAGAATTTTCGATGTACTCTAGTTTGCTGACGATAACGTAAGCCGTGCACATGTTTTGAACAAGGGTGAATAGTAAAGGTTGTATCGATTATTTTTCAGCAAGGCAAACGTTCAGGCCATTTTTACTTTGCCAAGCTATCTGATACAGGATCAAGATCGCTTTAAACTTTTTTTTAATAGATTCGCGTGTAAAAGGAAAATAATGACTTGGAGATGGTTGCTTTTGGTACATATAGGATGCGGGTAATTAAAATTCTGCAAGTTTATCAAATTATGCCTTCATTCCACAGCGATGAAAACGAAGAAAATCATGTTAGTAAAAATTTCAACAAAAATGATAATGTTTTGCAAGGACCAGAAAAAAACTTGCTTCACGCTCGCTCAACGACACAGCAAAACGCTGTGCGCAAATTGAAAAGGAAGCTTTGCTGCTTTGGCTGTAAAGTGGGGTTGTGAGCGGTTTTCTGTCTATCGGATTAAAATTGACCAGAAACCACTTGTTTCATTGCTCGGTTCAAAAAAGCTTTCGGAACTCCCGCCTCGAATTTAGCGATTTTGCTTGAGACTAATATTTGTTTGAAGATTGTTCACGTACCTGGCAAAGCCTTAGTTGTAGCTGATGCTCTTTCTCGCGCCCCATGGACACCCGCCTTTGCAGCCACAAAGACTGGAAGTTTGAATAAATCGAATTCCCCGCTGTTTTCATTTAAAGCAAAACACACACGGAATGGGACATTTTGCAGATGGACGTTTCGGCGATCGCCCTTTCGGCGATGGACGTTTCGCCGATGGACTTTAGGTGGACGTTATTGCTTCCAAATTTTTTAACTTACACGCAGTGACAACCTTTCTCAATTGCTCTAGGAAAATTTCTACTGTTGATATTCATGGCCAAGGTGGCCAAGAAAATTTGTCAGACGTCCATAGAAAAAGCTTACTTGGCATTTGATTGTAGGTATGTGAGTTGGAGTTTGCCTTTGAGCAAACTGGTGTCCCGCTCCGCCAAATTCGTGTTCGCGTTCGCCCAGAGGCAATCTCTGGAACCCCGCTGTTAGAACAGGAGTTCGCACTCCGGGAAGCAACTGCTGGCAAGGAATTGGAAGTACGAATATATTCCTATATCGACAGGCAACCCACAGAAAGAAACAACGAATATACTCTTAAATTGTCTGTGAAATGCAATCAGAATAACTGCGCGAAGTTGAAGCAAAAAATGCTGTCCACGCTTAACTTTTGTGTAAACTCACAAACGCCTCGTGCCAGTAAAAAGAAACGTCACAAGCCATATTTCCTTCCACGCGTGTTCACGGTCGCACTGTCGCACTGCCGCACTGCCGCGCTGTCGCGCTGTCGCGCTGTCGCGCTGTCGCGCTGTCGCGCTGTCGCGCTGTCGCGCTGTCGCGCTGTCGCGCTGTC
>JGI24159J19872_10002303_pt1 | contig 22584 bp, 12 predicted proteins | sample Ectturendosymbi4_FD_19872 | JGI IMG/M metagenome (IMG submission 19872) | reverse complement strand
TAAACATGCGTAGTGGACGAAAGGTCTGTAAAATGTGGTGGGATGGTTTCTGGATGGAGACGATAACCCAGATTTCCACCAAAACCTAATTATTACTGTTTTAGCCCATTTACAATGCTCCTTGAAATTTACATGCAAGTTTATTCCGTGGTATTTGCATTAAGTCGACAAATTAACAAGAAAAAAGTATGCGAAAACACTTAATCTCCTTGCGAAGGTAATAAAGTTTTTGTAAAATATCAAGCTCAAGGGGGGGGTTAACCCCAACCCCAACCCCCCCCTTTGCGTACGCCCTTGGATACACCAGTCAGAAGTTAACATTTCACGTGGAGGTTGTCACGGATCTGGAGTGTGGGAGTAGACTCCAGCAAGGTTCAAGGTTTTTGTCTCACTGGGCCGGAGTCAAAATTTTTCGAAAAACACAAACCAATCAGGTACCACCTTTTAGTTGCGGCACAAATAGGAGTCCGCATGGTCCAGAGGCAGAGATGAGCGGACTTTGAAATTTTACAGCCCAAGTATAGTCCTGATCCAAAAAATTCAATCAGATCCAGTCTTGATCTGCAAATCTTTTGAAATTCGTCAGTCCAATCCAGTCCTGATCCTTCAATGTACTTTCTTAAATTTATGTAAATCCTTGGCATGCAATGTGTAGCAGTCACGCCAGCAGGACTGCTAAATGTGAGCAAAGTTGGCCAAAGCAAGGAGAAGGTAAAGACCAAGCAAGCGACACTTATAAATGACTTCCATGCACATGGAAGTCACAGCTCTCTTTGGCCGATTCGTCTGACGCGGAGTTAACATCGATGACGTCACAATCCATTCTTCCCGAGGTTCGAGGATCAAGCTCACACTGAAGGTGTGCGAACACAACCAGGTCGCACACACTTCAAATGTCACAATCTTAACCTCCTTAATGTCGTAAACTGTAGTTCGATAAACTGTTGTTCCAGAAAGTGTCATTCAAAAAAATTTTGGTTCGATAATTTGTCGTTTCAATAAACTGTCGTTACGACAAACTGTCACTCAACACACTGTCATTCGATCAACTGTTGTTCAATAAAGTGTCGTTCCATAAACGGTCGCGTCACAAAGAACTGTATGTGCGGCAACATCAGCATGGCCAAGGTAAAATTTTAGTACTCCATGACGTAGTTTTGTTACTCCATGACGAAGGAAGATTAATCCATCATGGCTAAATGGCCTACTGATTGGTTGAGCACGCACCACCAAAGCTGGTAGCCGTTAGGCTATTGGGTTCGATTCCCGGTCGGGTCATACCGAACACTTGAAAAACGGTAGGGGAAATGTGGGACCAATGGGCACTTTGAATTGGGAAAATAACACTTTCCTGAATTATTTTTTTCTCATTTTCACATTGTGGAACCGACATCTTGGTTAGATGTTTCACATGTATTTTCGTTGCAGACAACAATTGCAGTGACGTTTGAATGGGAAAAACCTAGTTTTAGTGATTTTTAGTGAAAAAGTAAGGTCAGTGTCGTTTCACTTTTGACTGGCAACAAAGAGGTTAAAATGAAACTCGCATATTTTGGGGGAACGTATGACTACTGCGGACTGCACAGGGCAGATTATGATGTAATCACGTGAAGAACTTGCAAATGATAAGTCAATATTTTCAAAATGGCTGCTTGGGGACCTTTGGAACAGATACGGTGGTGATCCTTGGGACACCTACTTCACATCCTAGACGACCCATTTTAATATACAAAGCTGCTGAATTAACTACGAAGGCCTTTGCAAGGTCATTTACAATTGAAAAAATTACTTCCTCATTCAGAACCACTTTCCCTCTTCACCCAGATATGATCACGCATGATATGTTCTTCCATTCAGTCACGACTGACATTCTACAACAGCCAGAAAAAGTAACATTCTGATAGATGCGAGCAGATTCACACCGGCGCCCGACATTGGAGAAATGTCAGAAGCAGAGACGTTCCTAATTTTTATTTCTGTGCACCCAAAAGTGTACTACAAAAGGTAGCAACAACAGAAAAATCCAAGTCCGCCATACTAACCGACACCCTAGAAAAAAAGAGATTGTGGTTGCCCTCCAAACCAACTTTGTTTTCAAGACGTCGGAAATACTCATCCTCCAGAAACAAAAGTGAGGATATAATGCTGCTTGATTCAGATAATGAGTATGATGAAGAAATTAATTCTAAAGGGGAAGCCTTTGTTGAAGACAAATGGCTTCAATTCACTGAACAGGACAACTGAAACACCGGTTCGTTCGCACGCTCTAGTAAAAGTTTATTTAAAGAAAAAGAGGCACCAAAGTTTGTTGCACATGGAGACTCTGACGTTTGGTTCATAATGAGATTAAAAAAAAGAATTCTAATTTTCAGAAAAAGATGACGTAGCATCAGTCAAACTTGGAAGTGAAATGGTTGAAGTCTGGCTCCATCGTGCGCTTCACACAGTAACCAAACACTTGTCTGGAATTTTGAAATTTTATTTGACATTTTCACAGATGCAATGCAAACCACTTTTCAAACATTGCCATTCTACTGTTTGTAAATGTTTTGGATGCAATTATTGACAAGAAACTCAAGCAGGTTAAACTACGATCCTATCGATCTTTCTATCCAATGAAACATGAAAATTGGATAACAAAAAAGAATTAAGTTTCATCGAATTTTGTAAACAATAAATGCATGGTGAATTTGTATTTCACTGATTTCTTTGAATGGAAATCAAGAAACGCGCCATGATAAGGTTTGGTTGCCTGAGACAATCAGACTTTGTCCATGTCTCATTGGTCCCACCCTATTGTCCCAAACGTCCACATGGGTGGTGACCAATGGGACGTTTTTGTGGAAATTTTTAAATGCAAATAAAACTGTCGAAACATGTCTGACGATTGAACTTTGTTATGTTAAATTATGCAGAATAACCCAAACTACAAGAAAAACATCACCTGACTTTGAATGTATCGGCCAGTTTTCCAAGAGAAGCAAAAATGTCAGAACTGTTCCATTGGTCCCACATTTCCCCTACTTGCGTCTTGTCCAGCCTCGTTCCCAACGTTGATGGGTGGGTGCAAGGGAACGGTTCACGCGCCGTGCTGCCAATGGCTCACTACCAGTGCAGCATTCACTGCGAAAGCAGCCAGGTGACCCACGGCGCAAGTAAGCGGAAATGGGCGGATCACTCACGACACCACGAAAGGAGTACGGAAACCAGGTATAAAAGAAAATGCACGGATTAATGCAACATCCTTTTCGCTTCTTATGCCGTCCATCAATGACGCCCAGTAAATTATTTCTCTGCGAAGACACAGACCAGACGAATGTAACTCTAGGACGTATCCATCAGAGGTGTACAGGATCCGGATTTCTGGACTCGAGTCCGGCAGGATTCAGCACATTTTGAACAAACCGGATCGGACACGGACTACGGTTTTATTCAAGTTTCCGGATCAGGATCAGGATTTTCAAATTTCATTGTTTTAGGATTTGACGCCAACACAATCATAACAATAATTTTTGCAAAGATTTAAGGATGCAGTGTAGTTCACATCAATTACAAAAGTGTGAAAGAGGCACTGTTACACCGGAGGTGTCATGCACTGCAAAGCACCAGTCCACCACCATGGCATCCCATCAGTCCACTATATTTATAAATTGTGAGTTGTCCTAGTGCACTCTACTACATACTCATCCTGTGTTGCTGTCACGTTACAGGTGACGGATGAATAACTTTTCAAATACGAAGGTCCACTGAGGGAGTTGTTGCCACTACCTTTTAGAAACAAAAAATTTTAATAGTTGTACATTGATTAGTCAAATATATTAACAGTACTTTTTCAGGATTCGGATTTCATATTTGTGTTGCAAACAGGATTCGGATCAGGATCAGGATTCCTACATCTTGGAACAGGACTGGAATCGGACTCGAAAAACATGAGTCCGAACACCTCTGGTAGCCATGCGTTAATCACACTGTGAAAGTGCTCCCAATTCGTGACGCTGCTTGTGCAGGTAACATCCTATGTGTTGGCAAAAGCTTTTTTAGTCTTGATATTGGTTGCCCAATGCACAGTGTTTTTTATGGTTGAAGCGTTTGTAGCTTCTTGTGCAATTTCCAGCCTCTATGGATGACGTCAAAACATTGAACTCCTGCATTCAACGGATAATTGCAACCTGAATACTTCTTGTAATTAGGCTATAGGCGTGGCCAAGGTGGGATTCTGCGTGAATGTCACCTTATATTACAGTAAAAAGAAATAAGCAGCTAACTGAGCAAAAGCCAAATAAGATTTTTCTGTGTTTTATGTTTTGATGAAACTTGAGTGCTGAGAAGAGCGTATGATGTTATTTCGTTACATTCCCTGCCTGTCTCTCGGTCACCCATACCTAGACTGATTGCCTTGCATACTTGAAGAGTTCAGTCTGCATAAAAAAGCAATTTGATCCGTATTTGGAGACAGTGGCACAACTGACGCGAAGACAGAGATGCGAACCGCTCTCGCCACCGCCTCCCTTGGCAAGGTAAGCGTAAAAACAGGGCCTCCACTTAGCTTATATTTTTTAGTTAATATTCTTTTCATTTTCAGTGTGGTGTTGTTTTTCTTGCGTTTTGCGTTTTTCGGAGTATTTTCCGGTGATTTCGGGTTTTAGTACCATGTCGTGGTACAGTTTTAGTACCACGTCGTGGTATTCATCCACGTCCCGATTCACTATCATTTTTCAAGTTATTTCTGAGTGTTGAGCAGTGGTTCCCTTTCAGCTAGGTTTCCCCCTGGCTCAGAACTCTTGTTATGCCGCTGGCTGGAGCCCTGTCAATCGTCACCGCCCCTGGCCAGAATGGACTTGAGAAATGTAAAGGTCAGTTTCCCAAAAACTGCAAAAAAACGCCCGAACTGCAGCATCATCACTGCTTGCACTTGAGCGTCATGCCCAGGACTCAGGACTTGTTGGTAGTAAACATTGTTGATTGTTAACGCTTTCACATCCTCACGCAACATAGTAACATCGTAGAACTTAAGCATATATGGCTTTAACAAGGAACGCAGGGACATGAAAGAACACGACAATAGTGGCGGTGACAGAAAGAGTAACACGCATACTTGGCGGTAGCACTCCATAACAATGCAGCATGAAATCATTGCCTGGAGAAAAGCAGCTTTTGCAATGCACGATAAAATGTTGCCAACACTTTTGGAAATGAGAGTTCTAAAGGTAAAAGCATTCACTTCACAAAGCGCCAAATATTCTGCAAATGAAAAATACTTACAAGCTTCAAGTGGCTAAGTTCATGCACAGTTAAACGAATCACAACTACCTGATGCATTTTTAATGATTGCAAATCGTGTGTTTGACAGGAGGGATTGTGATTTAATTTGTTATGATTGTGCGACGACAAGAAAAAGTGTTTTAAGGTTATTTACTGCAGACCGTAAACTGTGTGTGTGAGCAGTGGCGTACACAGAAAATTTTCATGGGGTGGTGTTCATTCAGCGGCATATGTTGGTCGTTTGCATTTGGTATGCGCTCTTTGTGACGTCACAATTTGACTTCATATTCATGTTTCCAAACCAACGTTTTGGCGAAGTTTTTTGACATAATAAGCATATTCTTCTACAGGCGCTCACCTTGTTTTATATATCATTGCACTGAATATAAACTATCAGCGCTCCAAGTTAGAATCTCAAGGAAAATAAACTCAACGCTACGACACAGCAGTTCGTAACTGGAAAAATATTAGGCTGCGTTTTAAAACAGGGTAGTAAAACACACTCATCACTACGTCAGAGCAATTTACAACGGGCAAAATGAGGCTGCACTGATGTCTTGTCCAATACGAGCAGTCGAGCATAGAAAGTGTGCCGTTGGACCGCTGGAGTACACGAATCTTGCTAACTACACAAGAATTGATAATGTGCATAAAGTACGCAAAAAAACTTTCAATTTTTTGTGATGTATAGACATCTAGCAAACTTTTAGTTTTCCTCTTTCACTGCTGAGACATTATGAAATGTCAGAATGATTCTATGTTAAAAACGGCTGTTTTTGAGCTCGTGTCACAGTTCTATTATGCAACAGAATTTGGTAATGCAGCTAATGCGGTCAGCGCTTGCGCTGATCAGCCATAGCAGACAAAATAAACACAATTGTTTCGGATAAAGTGAACTATCGCGGAACACAATCTTGTGGACTGATGCAATCCCAGTGAAGTAGTTACCAAAGTGATTAATAGGGCAACCAAAAGTCAATAAAGTCAAATTTTTTCTGCATTTTTTAAAGTTTATTAAGCGTACACTAACCAAAATTCACGTTATTAGGTCAAAAAAAGTCAAAATTTTCTTGCAGTTAAGTTTTTCTCTTTATCGATATTTTAGTAAAGCTACAACATATAATGATGTGCTTGGGCAAGTTCAGTTGCATTTCGGAAATATAATGTTTTTTGCGACTTCTAACGCAATAACGTTGTTCTGCCCACTATGGACGATTGAATAATAAGTAGGCTAGGCGTGGTAAGGCAAGAAACATGGTTTTACAGTATTTGGTAAATGCTCAATCCATTATGCCTACAGAAACTTTGTAGGCAGTAATGTGAAGCAGCACTTGATGCTCAAGTATAACAATACAGGACCTTCTCGGTAACCACGATATTTATCTTGTGCTTTTGGATTGATGTTCGTCCATGGTTTGTTACCTGTTTCTTTCGGTCTTTCATACTTTGATTTTTTTTCATTTCAAGAGAATAAAGATTTTTAACTCACCGGTTCGACTTCTAAATTCTAATATATGTTTTGTATTCCGCATTTTAGTTCCAAACACAGGAAATTGATAGGTCAAAACTTGTAAATGATAAAGTCAAAATTTTCAGTTTTTAGATCAAAAACTTGGTTGCCCTAGTGATTAGGTAATCCACTTTTATAAAAGGAGTAGGCCTACATGAGTTTGGCAATTGACAATTTAAATAAGTCTGGTATTTCTAAAATTTTGTGCTTAGAATAGAGTACAGCTGTTTTAGTTTTGTCATATCCAAGGGTTCTTACAGCTTTGGGGAGTAAAGTAGTCTGTTTGCTGTGCAGTCCAGTAGAGCCAACCCATAAATGAAAACCTCGGTGTGCTTTTGATGGCGAATGCTAAAGATATGTCAGTACAAGGATAGCTACCTGCTGCCAGCTATGGGGAAGTGAGTGGCTTGGCAGGAAAACGTCAATTAATCTTGTCCGTTCGACTGGGCTCTGACTTTTTTCTTCGATTCTAGGAAAAGATATTATCTCCCCAAATCATTTTTATTTGCAACTTGGTTGATCTCACATTATTCCTTTCGAGCTTCCGTAACACGCTTGGGCATAAATTGCTTCCGTTTCCGTTCCAATCAGACAGTTAAAATTCAGGTATGACAACATTTCTTTTTGTCATTCACATTTTTTGTTTTTTTGATTATATTTCAAATCAGCTCGACAAGCAAAACAACAAAACACTTACGTGTGTTTGCGTATCAGTATACTCAAATATTCCGTTTTTTCAGTAAGTACCATCCTTCAAAGACCTTGCTTGATGCTGAAAAACGTTGGAGACAAAAGACGTATGTTTGATTTGTGAATATTCAAACTTTGAGAGCTGATGACCAGACTTGGTATGTGTGAAAGTAAAAGAAATAAGCTTATTTTGTGAACTGGGCAGAGGTCTCCGTAAAAACGTATACCTTCGTTATGAATGACAAACTTTTAATACTGATAATGCATTGTACATGTAGGCTGTCCACTAGGAACTTTTTCTGTCCTACCCATAGCAACACGCCTGTGTCCCTATTCATGGGACTACCACGAAGCTGGTAATACGAAGAAAATTGTAGCCCTATCACCTGCATATCAAATTCTAGACCCTACAGAGATGTAGATAAGGGCCCGAAATCCCCAAATTAGGGGCCACACCTTTGAGGAGAGCCAATGAAACTTGAGTGACCATCTTTCTAGTTGTTACCTGAAAAATGGCCTACCAACCTTATATTCGGGGGCCTCGTTCGCGTCATTACTTCATGGCACTGAGCCTCTCCGTCTAAATAATTACTGTGCTGTGAGCATGAAATAATAGTGATAGTGTTACACTTCAGAATATTCCCGCTATATGAGATTGGAACTACCGAGAATTGGACACAGGACAAATTTAAAGTCCACTGTTCCATCCCATGTGCCCAACCCCATGGTATTCCTATTCCCATATGCAATACTGGTTTTACGTGTTTTGCAAATGATGCAGTGTCAACATTACAATAGTTTCAATTCATGCCAAAATTTACTTAATGAATGCCTTCTTCCTTTTTGTGCCATAATTTGCTTAATGGACTCCTTTGTTTTGGTACCATTATTTGACTAGGAGATGATTGCGTCGTTTTGGTGCCATAATTTGCTTAAGTGATGCTTTCGTTTTTATAGCGCCAAGATTTAAGACGTTTGGTACCTTGGACTGAGCAAACGTAACCATAAAACAAACGTGTGTTAAATACAAACAATAACATCTACAACCTGGAGGGAAAACGAAGTGTTCGTCCATTATTTTAAACAGCAGAAGTGTATGGGTTTGAAGCATTTTCAAATCGGTTTGAAGTAGTGTCACATGTATTGCTCTATATTCAAAAGTTTTAAAAACATGCTTTTGATGTAAAGAGGAACAGTTTTTCACAAATACCGCATTGAACATCTCTCTTTTGGTCTCGCAAGCGTAATGAGCTTGGTATCCAATGCAATCTCTGTCAACCAATTCCCATTTCTCTCCGTAATTCCAGGTTTTTTGCATCTCATGATTCTACTAGATGCGAAGTTAGCCGTAGATGCGTTGCTCTGCTGCCATTTCGTCAGAGCTATGTTGAATCGAGGAACTTTGAAAATATTAATGTCAGCAATTTTGGGGTCAGTTCATTTTATAAACTCTAAGTTCAAATATTTGCTGACGTTTTCGTTCCATGTCCATTAGAAGAACTGCTTGGAGTGATAACACTGCATATCAATCATTAGTGCCAACCAAGCGTATTGCTGCCACTGTTTCCGTTATACACAGGACTTTGTTTTGTTAAAGCAAAACGAAAACGAAAAGTGATGAGTACAAGTTGATCACTTAATGGAGAACAAGTTTTGAAACATTTTTGCAAAATATCTTTTAGATTGAAAAGTTTTCTTTATACCTTATACAGAACTTTTGGCAAAATGCTTAATTAAACATTTGAAATGACATAGATAGTATCGACACGATATTTGCATGTTTCGATGGTAGCTCTTCTTTTTTCTGATTGATAATTGCAAAACCAGATGGTTTGAAATCCAGCCTGTAAACTGTAAAGAAAGTTATTTTAGAAGCAGTATGACAAGTTTGCATGAATCCCGTAGAAAGAAGGCAAAATTATATTTTAACAAAAGATTGGACTAAGTTTTAAAAAAGTAGAGACATGTTAACGCATATTTGAATATTTTTTTGGATTTTTAAAATGCGAAAATAAGATAAAACGTAGATTAGGCGTAAACCAACTTGATTCGTTAACTTTGTTATTCGTTAACCCTATCAAACCCAACATAGGCTTGTGAATATCGTCAGAACCGTCGCCAGAAAGTCTTCAAATTGTTTGAAATTTTGCTGGCTGAAAGTTATCTGCTGCATGTCAATCAAACGAACTTGAACGTGAAATTAAGCACAAAACTGGGGGGGCAAGCAGGGGGCCAGTCAAAAATCTGGGGGGCCATTGCCCACTCAGACCCCCCCTTATAATCGCCACTGATACCGGGACACTGATGAAGTCAAGGTTTTCAAACCGACCTCTCCTCGACAGACCGACCTCTCCTCGACAGTCATTTTCAAAGTGCAGAGGTGTGCATTGGACTGGACGTGGATTAGAATGGATGAGGACTATAACGAATTTTGTTGGATTTGCTTTGGATCCGGAATGTAAATGATTTGAAAAATTTGGGATCATGACCGGATTGGAACTGAGTTAATGGAAAAAATTGCATTTTTGTTGCTAAAATGCTTTGTTTTGTAATTTTTAGGATTTCGTTTCGACTTAGCCTTAGACTTAAAATTTTTATTTTTTGGAGTAGGGTTGGACTTGGACTGATTTTAAAAATTCATGACTGGATCTTGATCGTAAAATATGACAGTCTGCTCATCTCTAATGTGGATTGAATCGTTATTTCTGAGGCGGTTCCGGACGATGTGATGAGGATAAGTATGAGGGTGTACGGATGGGAGTTTGCTGTGTGATCCATGCAGTCGTGAGAGGGATTGCTGGGTGGCAAACAGTTTCTATCGTTAATTTGCTCAGATCCGCAAACGGCAGAGAAAGTGTAAATTCATCAGCAGCTAAAATTAAAGCACCTGGTTTGCCGCAACCATCTTTAAAACGTGTTAATGTCAAAACTTGTCAGACTGCCCCATCACTATCAAACGTATCAGAAATGTATTTTAAAATAAATAAAACTGTTGAGTATTGGACATGGCGACCAAAGCACCCATCGGCGCCGCTAGGTTGAAACCAACAAATGTCACCGATGTTTTAATTAAACATTAAATAATTGAAAAGCGTGTTTTTCATCCACAACCGCATTTTGCACTGGAAGTCGCGTTTATGAGCAGACCATCCCAGACAGTGTGCACCGTCAAGTTGATAATTGCGTCTTCAAGGATTACATGCGTCACTGTCACGTTATCAACCAAACGTAGCTGTTCTTTAAGCGATGTTAGGAGCAATTCGAAGAACTTATTTACGCAGAAAGCGAAGCATCGGCTTCTGCTGGCCTTCTGCATGAAGGAAGCTGAGTTACCCAACGAGCAGTTCTACTTCCCCGAGCATGTTGCTCTAAAATTTTCTGCAGCATTTCTCTTTCAACCCAGGCTGGATGATAAAAGTTTGCTGGCCTATGAACAAACAGGCTAGTGAAGCAGCTCAGACTTCTATCAGTGCGTTGCGAGGCCTATACGCGAAGTTGAAACAACCTCAGTTGTGGATAAAGTCGACTTGGCAGTTTTTGGTTGAAATCAATTGCGAACTTTGGGAAAATGACAATTGTGAACAATGCATTGGTTTTACAAACGCATCAGACTTTAACTGAAAAAATAAAGTTAAGCAAGGTACAAGTTAAAGGATACAGAGAAACCAGAATGTGTCTGTTGTTCGATTGTGATTGATTAAAAGGTTTTATTTGAAAAACTATGTAAATTTTATACAAGAGTTGGTTGGTTGATTTTTGTGGAATTTTGCAGCTCTGCATGCATCAGTTATTTGACATGAACAAATAGCATTTGAAATTCAGCTCTACTTTTAGAGTAACTTGATACTGAAACTGGATTCGAAATTTTTGAAATCTATTGCACTTTCCTCGGAAATTAACTTGAAAGTTGATTTCCACAAATATTAACTTGAGAACAATGTGAAATTGAACAAAGATCAGAAGGAAAACGCAAGATACCCAAAACATAGAATCTAATTGCATGGTTTGCAAACAAGCGATGTAGACGAGGCCTATTTTGCACTGAAATGATACAAAGTTTTAACCTGAAGATTCGTCGACATCCACAGGAGGTTTATTGCAAGGACCGAAGTCACTTTCTCCTAACCCAATGGCAGCAAAGCGTTTCAAATTAGTGGCAAAGCTCGATAAACCGAATCAGCTTTATTATGACGGACGTTGATGAGTGAAGGTTTTTTCTCAGGCACCGAGCATTATGCAGTTTGTGCTCAATCTCTCTGGTATCGGCATTTTCTTATTCCCACTGAGGTTAGTTTCAATTCCAAAAGTGTTGTTGATAGCAGGGTTTTCTTTAAGGCGTTTTAGGGACCCGATTCGGGTCCCTAGAATTTCAAATCAGGTCCCTAGAATCAGAGAAAATTATCATCGGGCCCCTAAAATCAGAGAAAATCGGGTCCCTAGAATCAGAGAAATCGGGTCCCTACAGATCCATACCAGGTACCTAACATTTTCCTTAAAAAAAACCTGTGATAGGTGCTTTCAGTTTTTTCAGGTATCAAGTTGAGGTGTCTATCATTCTTCTCAGATGCATTGTTGTCATGGAACAATTGGTATATTCTAAATAATAAGTCGCGCAATGAAAAACGAGAATTTGAGACAATAACACGTTCAAAACGCAATGCAGAGAAAACAACATATGGCGATTCAGCATTTAGCCACTAAATTGAATGTCTCTAAATTTGTTTGTTGGCTCCAGATAAATCAAACAATTTTGTTTTTATGACTTCCAGATTTCGCTGATCATAACCTTGGTTCACAGTTGTTGCTGAGAGCAGATTGCACCCCGTACGACATCAGGAAGGTCTAATCTGGGCCGTGCTGTGAACATAGGCGTAGCCAGGCTGGGGGTCTAAGGGGCCACAATTTTTAGAACGTATAGTCATTTTGTGCTTTGAGAGGCGTTTTTTCAAACAAAACAGTGTTATTCGCCTAAAATCAAACATTTTGGCCTTCCGCAATTTTTTGCCCCCCTCCAAATTTTGGGATGGCTACGCCACTGGTTGTGAAGTCAGGACTCTGTCGGCAATTATCTACCAGCTTTGTTTTGGTTGTAGTGACGTTTCCAGGAAATCGTAAGCTGTTATGGCTCCTTTGTCAAGCAAGGCGGTAGCTGGTTTCAGTGCCAGGAACTGCATGTGAGGTTTTAACAAGTGTCTGTTTAGAGTGTCCTGCTAAGATCATGCTGAGCTCCTGGCCAGATTCCACAACAAACTTTAACTTTCGACTTGGAATCAATCCCCTAGACATATAAACCGATACCAGAGAAGTTTGGAGAAACCATGATCAGGTTTAAACAGGCCCGTAGCCAGGTTTTTAGGGTTTGGGGGATAAAAATGGATTTTTAGGGGTGAAAGATTTTTGTTTTTCGTATATGTTTAAAAGAACATTTTTTTGCGCACAACAAAATTTGAGGGGGAGCACAAAATAATTTGGGGGAACTGCACCCGAATGCCCCCCCCCCTTGTGGCTACAGGCCTGGGTTAAATTGAGAAAAACATGTACGAAACCAAAAACAAGTGTTAATATCAACTGAACGTTACAAATACAAAGACAAAACGTTTAACTCTAAATAAAATTTTTCTGTGAGCGCTGTTGCAACAACTCGGAAAGCGCGGTGTTGAATGCCGCATTCACCACGAATGGGATGTGCGCGGAAAATTGCACCTGCGTATATGTGACGCGAACATGCAATAACAGAGTTACCACGGCGTGTGATCTCTATTGTTGCTTGCCGCCACAGTGTGAAGCTTTCCGCCGCTCGATCCTTGCGATCGCAACAGTACTAGGCCCGTGCCACGGGGGTATTCGGGGGCAGTGCACCCCCAAATTGTGTTGCGCCCAGAAATTTCTTTTAAATATACAATAAAAACAGAAATCTTGCCTGCCCCCGAACCTTAAAACTTGGCTACGGGCCTGAACAGTACAAAATGGGAAAGGCGTATTATTAAGGCATGGTTTTCATTGCCTCAGCATTAAACTTTTGCATAATATTTTCGAAATATGAGAAACACTTCAAAACCCCAATATTTCCTGAAAATTTTCTAATACCGTACGAAAATCTCTGTCCGACAAACTATCTCTGAAACTGGAAAAAAAGACACATTCTTGTTTGGAATGTTGCAAACTAAGTAATCTCATACATTGTACTTTCTGATTTTAATGCTTTAATGCTCTCGAAAACTTGGAGAAATATTAAAAACCTTGTAAATAATTAGCGGTGAAAGTAAATAACATCACGCAGAGAATTTGCTCTATGACTTTAATCAGAATCTTTCACTAAAATCGTTTGATTATTTGTTGAACTTCCAGAAACGTGACCCCAATGGAGACCAGAATAACGTGTTTCAATATGCAGAGATGGACTAATCTTTGAAAATATGTCTGCGAACATCTTAAGCTTTGCTTTCACCTGTGAAATTGTTTTGCTGTTGATGCAAAAAAAACAGCATAGCGTAAAAGACGTTTGTGGCAATCTTTCTTTGCTGAAAACAATGCACAAAAAGAAAAAAAAATCTTAAACGGTTGAAACTTGGAAGGCCTTCAAAGACGTGTTAGAAACGACAACGCCACAACCAATGTTTTTGTTTAAATCATTGGTTGCTGAATACAAAACCCTTTGTGTCGAATCTTTTCTTTGAAATCTCTAAAAAAGTCCGTGAGATTCCTTAAGGCAGCAGAGCGATAAGTGTGGGATGACAACGCACAAAAACCTTGTTCGATGATGATATCAACGAGCTGTAGAAATGGAACGAACTGCAAATTGTCTGTGGATTGATATAGGTTGGCACAGTTCATGCTGAAAACTGGTTCCTAGTAATCTCAACAAAGGTTTCCTGCAACCCACTTGTCACACCTCTGTCTGCAGAAAATTTAAAGTGGAAGCAAACTACGCAGAGACGAGATAATATGACTTGACTGCTATTTCTTTTCCTTATTTAATATGGTTGAGAACTTTACCCAGAAATCCTAACTTGGTTTAGGTTGGCGAGCACGCAAACCTAAAATAAGATAACGTTTCTTGCAGATAGCAACGATGCTGCTCAGTTGAATTAAAACAATGATTTTTAAAAAACTTTCAGTCAATCTTTTCATTGCTTGCATTGTTTGCAGACTCAGTGGAGCCAATGCAGGTGAGTTGACCGCAATATGTAGAAAGAAAATATTGAAAAAAAAACTTCAAACCGACAAATGGCATTTTTATAAAAACACCAAGACCAAGGCAGGTCAAGTGATCTTACACGGATCATCATCTTTCTACTCACGATTGCCTACAGAAGCATTCACGAATTATAATCTGAAAATATTTCGTACAAACTTTTGCCATTTTTTAAAAAATGTATGTGAGATGATCAAATGGTTTAAAATCAATGCATCACGCTTTTCAAACAAATCCAAACAATACAACCAATTACAAAATTTTGGATATTTTCCAAGGAGCCCTTTCATAACAAATAATAGCCATTGTGACGGTAGAAATAGTTACATAATTAACCTGCCAAGTAGACATCCTTTGATCATGGTTTGAAAACTGTTAACAGTAAAGATTGAATCCCCCGACAACAAAAATTGAAACACCAAACAATAAATCTAAACGTGTACATCTATTCAAGTAACGTCACTCCACAGGTGAAATAAGCAAGGAATCAATCGCAAGTTTTTAATAGGAAATCGGTTTCACGTAACACTACGTATCGTCAGTCCTAGCACCTTATTCAAGTAGAACGTGTACATCTAATATACAAAGACTCTGCGTGAATAAAAGCTGATGATGCTTACGTAGTAGGCGAAATATACACTTTTATATGATCATAGCATCGATTCATGGCTGCGAAAGGATTCCTTTCAATCCAGGGTCTCCAATGGTTTTTGTCCGAGGGCCGCAAAGTTATTACAGAACATGTCGAGGGCCGGGCTCTTACGTAATGTGATTGTTTTGGGATATGTTGCATTCTACCAAATATCAACAAATTTTTAGTAAATATATTATTTTTTCATCATTTACAAAATGGCTGCGCGGGCCGGATGAAATGGCTTCGCGGGCCGTATTTGGCCCGCGGGTCGTAGTTTGGAGACCCCTGATAGACAGACGTCCAATATACATAAGAATTTAAACCCACCTGCTCACTTTGTACCAAAATGCCGTAACGGAATAAACTACACAAAACAAAGTATGAAGTGGTACTAACTAATAAAAATGAAAATAAAAAATCAGTGCAGTGCAAAATACTAGAGCAGGCAAACGTAGTTTCGGGAAAATATTATTTCAGTCTTGCAGTGAGTTTCTGAAGGCCGCAACTGATACCGTGCTCCATATACTATCTTTCGTCTCCTCTTCAAACAATATATCATGAAAAGCTGGCTTGATGATTGAGTGTTGCTTTCATTTCTTGTTTTCTTTGCCCAGTTTGCAGCCCTGAGGTGGTGAAAGTCTCTCCGAACAGCGTTCTTACACTTTCTGATGATTTTGCTAATGCAAACACCGCTGAAGGAAAATGTCAAAAACTAGGTGGACATCTTGTTAGTTTTACTGAAGGAATGACCAGAACTATATTCAAAGATGCTTTGACAAGGTACACTAAAGGTAAGCGGCAGTTCACCGATACAATGCAAGGAAACTTTAATTTTCACTTTATTTTAGGTATAAAGATTTTGAAAGCAGTCAGCTCATGCTGTCTGAATTAAGTGTCTGTAAAGATCTGTGGATTTTTTAAAACCATAAAGTTTGGCTCTTGAATGCGCAATCCCACCAAATTACGAAAATCACAACCAAATATCAAGGGAAAACGTGTTGAGTTGATAGGCATAAACACTAGATAAACACTAAATAGTTTTGCCAGAGCTACGTCCATAAGCTGTGACATCAAAAGTAAGTGCTGGTCAGGTTGTTTCGTCGAGCACTTATTTTGTTCTTGAAGGTCAAAATTGATTGATGCCGGAATTGTGTTTTGATTCAGAATCGTATTGAAGATCTAAGTCCGTTGGATGATCAACATAGTTGCACATTCTATTTGAATAAGAGTTGATGATGTCTGCCTCGTGAGAGAAATATATACTTTGTACGATCTTAGTGCCTGATTCTTTGCTGGGAAAGGATTCCTTTCGGTGGACATTTGCACATCAAGGCTTGTTCGCATCCTAAATCTGTGTTGGCATTGCTCAGACTCGCAAGAAGCTGTCGATTTTTGCCAGACAGTCGATTTTTGCTAAACAAATAAAAAATTGAACCAATTGAGGTTTCTCTCCTTGTGATTACTTTCACTGGCGTACGTAGAAAATTTTCATGGGGGGTTTCATTCAGTGGCATATGGCGGTCATTTGTATTTGGTGCGCGCTGTTTGTGTGGTCACAATTTGACGTCATATTCATGTTTTCAAGCGAAGTTTGTTGACATAATAGGCATATTCTTCTACACGCACTCCCCATATTTTTGTAAAAAATCAAGCCCTATACACTCCCCTTACAATAAAGTTTTTGTAAAATATCAAGCTCAAGGGATGTGTTAACCCCAACTCCCCCCCCCTTGGGTACGCCCTTGATTACTTTTACTTAGTTTTTTTTGCCGACGCTTAGCCCACCTATTCAAGTAGGTTTCCTCGGGGCAATGTTTCTAAGCACATCACATGAAACTTATCAACGACAAAATACAATGCCCAATGTGACTTATAACGACTATAAAGGAAAACATCAACATGCAACGGAAGTGAACGGCAGTTCAGTTGACGGCAGTGACGTAGCTGACGGGGGCGAGGCGAACAACCCCTTGGCAAGCCAAATTTGAAAACCGGGTCCCCACTTAGCTGATATGTCGGTTTCAGTGTTGTTTTGGTTTTCAGTAGATTGTTCTGTTTTTGCGTTTTTCAGAGTAGTTTCCGGTGATTTTAGGGTTTTATATAGCCGTCCACATCGGGGTTCACTATCATTTCTCAGTTTTTTTCCGAGTGTTGGCCAGTGGGCCCCCTACAGTGGCTAATGGCACCCTTCAGCTAAGCTTGCCCCCTGGCTAAAGCCTCTAGTTACGCCACTGCTTAATGCTAAATTGACTGCGAGTCCGCAGGAGGGCAGGTGAAAACACAATCAACCTTCAAGTAAATTGGGGCATTCCCGAAAATGTGCAACAATCAAATCAACAAATGGCAGCGCAAAACGCATAACACAAAGTAATTTTGTGTAAAGTGCGCGGTAATCAGAAAATCATTAGACATTAACAAACACTGTGCAATGCCAAGGTTAGCTAATCCATGAAGTTTCACTATTATTTTTCACTGTTGCTTTAAGATATCGTGACAAATAGCTGGAAATGTGCGCTTTAACGTTAATAGCATTCGCTGCAAATTAATATACGATTCTAGAAAAATACGTTTATGGTTATTCGATACGGAAGAGGAGTGCATTGTCGATTGCAACGATGAGAACTTTGAGCTATGAGTTGTTTAACGCTTTTTTCGGACTTTCAATAAAATTTTTAGGTAAAGTCTCCCTGTGTTCAGTTTCATTTATACTCGCTTTTTTACTCCTTCCGGAATGTCACGAGTTGTCTGTGGCGCCAATCTCCGCTTGCTTGCGCAGTGGGCCACACAGCTTCTTTCGCAGTGAATGCTGCACTGGTGGCGGGTCAAAGGCAACACCGTGTGTTAAGCTTTCCCTTGCACCAAGCAACTAACACAATGGTCGCCAACATGGCGCCGTGGGCGCAAAGTCACCAGCAAGGACCACATGGGTCGACCGCCGCCTGTTTCAAAAGCAGCATTTACATGATTTGTATCTTCATGTAGATAAACGTCCATATCTATAAATCATTGATAATAACATATTTAAATTGAATTGAACAAATGTTTTATTTCAGAAGTGTGCATCAAACTGACAGCCCTGCACATTAATCCGTACCCTGGGAGTAGCTCTCGGGTGAAAAAAGGTTGGCGACCCTGCTCTAAACTAAGGCGGAGCCGATTCAGGTCGGAGATGTAGTCGCGAGACATGGTCCTCAGTCGACCTCTAGGCCGCTTTCCAATTGGGGCAGCCATCAGGACTCGCCTTGTCAATCTTTCCAGAACATTGTAGCTACGTGGTGAACCATCGCGCATGCAATCACTCTGTTCAAAAGGAAAGTGTTTTGACATTCGGAGCTTTACGAAGTTCAGAGATGCACACTTTGTTGCGAAGTGTCACACAATTAACTTTTCGCAATANTCTTATCTCTACTGCTTGGACGTGAGATGACACTCTTTCGGTCATTACCCAAGATTCATGGTTTCACGTATTTTTACCAAGTTTTCAGTGTTTTCTATACATTTTTCCCTGAAAAGTAAAGAGCAAAAAGTGAACAATCTTTTTTGTATCAAAGAGGCCATAGCACCAGACATACGCATTGTCTCGTGTGCCTATGAACGTCTTTGTTTCTGAACATTACTTTTCGAATATTTGGGGTCCAAGCAAGCTCTCAACCAGAGGGACAACCGGGCAATTGCCTTCTCCCCGAAATTTTCAAAACATGTTTAGTTATTAGGTACAGTAACAAGTCACATCATTTTGCCCCCGAAAATATCAGCTGTTTGCGGCCTTGGGTCCAAGGCCCGACGTGCCCCAATAGAAAAAACGCCACGGTTATTGATTTCCTCTTGCAGGTGACCACACCCTGACTGATGTTTTCGGGTGTGATTTGCAAGGTCCTGGTCCTCAGCGCATTGAGTGTTCGCTTCAATATCAGTGGATTGTAGTTTTTGCCTTATGTCCTTCTACGGTATTATTCAGACAAGAAGCGTTGGAACAGATCGAAACTTGCAAAACTTGGAAAGTCATATAAGAGGCAATTAAAACGAACAATTATTCGAATAATTTTATATAAGACGTTTTTGCAAAAGGTTTGTCTTCATTGTTAGCAAAGATCGTAAAAACTGTAACATTTTACTTCAATCGGTCTTTGCTGACTATGAAAACAGTTGTTTTTCAAAATGTCCGTTATGATCTCATTAATAGTTGATTTATGCGGTATTGTTTTTTATGAGAACTGTTGGGTTTTGCGAATCTCCCTCATTTCCAACAACTGGACATTGTCCAGTGGACAAATGTGCTGCTGTTCTTCACAAGAGTCTTAGTCTTCTTATGAAGTTTGTCACAGACTTTCATGACATCTACCGTGGTTACAGGTGCAGCAGTGCTCCTCAGAAGTATTTAAGTTGGGATGGGATAAAAAACGGAAAGGCAGCAGAATTTAGCTATTTCAAGTAAGTTAGGGTTATCATATCTAAAGAGGCAAAATTCCTGACAGTCTCAATGACTACTTTTCGCGATAACAAACAAGCGCTATCCTCAAGGCTACCATACCGTCCTTATTTCTAAGATTTGTTCTTTTTTTGCAGTGCTCCGTCTTAGAAAATATTACTGTCCTTATTTCTAAGAAACATCCTTATTTGTGACTTGCGTCCTTATTTTTTCGTATTTTCTGTAGCAGAACATATTTAAATACGAGCAATACCGGAGAGACACACAGACCATTACTATCTCATCGTAAACATTTTGTAATCAAGGTTTTGTGTCATCAAAAAGTGGTATAATCTTGCAGCACAGGGACACAACGCACTATCAGGCACTGGTAGCACGTAAGCTGTCTACTTTGGTTGGAATTCTTAGGAAACCTGGTTTTGTAGCGAAGGTTTAGCGTTTAACCGATTCAAGAAATAAGCAAACGAAAAAAAACATTTTCCGTGGTGATTGAAAGAAGGAATTCGAGAATAAGACATTGCTGAAGCACATGGTTCCTGGACATAATAGGCAAACATATGATCTGACATTAGTCATGCAAACAGGAATAATTGTTTTCTTTTTATGTAATAAAACCAAATTTTGCTCAGCCGTCCTTATTTTTGGTTCTAGAGCGATGGTAACCCTGGCTATACTGTATTTTTAAGTATGTTCTTGCTGCTACCAATCCACCCAATCCACCCAGGACCGGTGCTAGGTGGTTTGGGCCCCCAAACCTGTACTTTAGGCCCCCAATATATAATACATTGCATTTACCACAAAATTTATATAAACAAAAACCTAGATTTATTCAACAAATGTTTATAAAAGCATGTTTCTACAGCATCACCGCAACGTATAAAGCAGACAGGCTTTAACATTTGCTACATTTCAGGCTTGTTTCTGATCTGTTAGTCACACTCCAAAAGATAAATTTGCCTAGAATTTGGTCTGGGTTTAACGTCACAAAAATCATTAACAACCGCAAAATATCGCATTCCCGATAACAGCAATGAGCTTTTGTCTTTTCTTTTCAGTGCAAATGTTCATTCTTGATCCTCCATACAACACCATAATTGGTTTTAGACAAAGTTTGGATCCGGAAAGTCGTCTTCTGTGGCAGCAAATGCAGACTTCGGGTGCAGCCAATCTCCAAAATTTATTTTAGCCAATGCTGTAGATACAACCTGTTCTGTGTGTCGTCCAAACCTTCCCAGAAAAGTTTTGTGATGACACCTTTTGCATGTCAGCTGATCTTTACTGCTGCCACAATTCGGACCGTTTTTTTGCTTTCAGAATTTATTCCCTGTAAGTATGTTGCAGATTTGAGAAGAGTTTACGTCTTTTATGATGCAAAGAATGAGATGTTTACAAGGTTCTCAACTGTGCTATCCTTACCGGCAGCTTGGAAAATTGCAAAAGAAGTCAACCACTTTTGGTATATTGACTTATATAAAAGGTAATGAACTATTTGATGTTCAAGTTTTTATCACTATTTTTGTCATTTTTTTGCATTACTTGTCTTTCAAAATAATGAGCATGTGTCACAATTTTCGATTACACTTCACTGTCACTTTGCTGCAAGTTTCAAAAATGCTTTTATCGCATTTCTTCAAACTACTGTTTCCTCAAACTACTCGCTAGTTACGCAAAGAACAAAATATGCTGTTTGCAGCTCGGGTTCCAACCTTCAGCCAATACACTTTTGCAAATGTGGAATTTGCACAAACCCCAACAGAAAATGGAGGATTGATTTTCACATTTGTAAAAAACGTGAGTTCATAAGCTTTTTCCGGTAACAGCGCTGTTGAATAAAGGCATTTGTGATCAGTTTCTAAACAAATGCGTATGTTTGAAATTGATGGATGCCAGACAATTTATTTTTGAAGTAAACTTTATTCACAAAAGAGCCACAAAAATCGCAGAAATACATAGAGAGGTTACTCTTGTGGTGTAATAAACTTAATCATGCTTGTAGTAAAACATTATTGATATTTCTCTACATTCCTTTCGTAAATGATTCACTGTTGTAGCTTTGAATTTCATAGTGTACTGGGTTTTCTTTACGTTACCACCAGGCGAATTGCTTCACTTTCTATGAGGCGTTTTTTCATTCATTGGGGGACGTCTGTCTCTACTCTCTCACCCGAACAAACTTTGTTTTTTGTCAACTTACCTTCTCGCTGTGGTCATCGGTCTAGATTTAGCAGTGACGGCACCTTCATCGGTCAAAACTATTGTCTGTGCAGCGTCACATGAACTGGTGACGTCATTACGCCCAAATCAGCCCGAGACCACGGCTACAAGGTTGGACGATAAATTTTGAGGTCACCTGTTTGGGTCACCTGTCACGTGATAAGCATGGGCATTAGAAGAACTTTTTCCAGGGGGAGGATATTGTGGGGGTTTTCCAAAATTTTTCAAGGGGGTGCCAAAAGTGGTGAACTTTGTTTTTTTCCCACTCAAAACGAAGAAAACAATCTTTTTTGCTAACAGTTTCAAAATCTAGGGTGGCCAAGACCCCCCCTTCCCCCTTTCCGACGCCCATGGTGATAAGCGTATAACAGAAGTGGGAAAACTCACGGATGAAGAGTAGGCACGATGGAATTATGCAAAATTGATTTACAACTGGACGAGGCAGCATTCTAAGTAGGTAGGAACTGGGGATTGAGGGGTCCAGCTCTTTTCTTTGTTTATTTTGTCAACTTCTCAACGATGCCCAAAAATTGCATAGGAATTCCCCACGCCAGGCCCCTATTCTTTCCCAGGGTCCCTCTGTCTTCCCAAAAATAGCATTGGAATTCNCNACCCCNGGGCCNCNTGTCTTTCCCAGGGCCCCTCTGCCT
>JGI24159J19872_10002300_pt1 | contig 22592 bp, 9 predicted proteins | sample Ectturendosymbi4_FD_19872 | JGI IMG/M metagenome (IMG submission 19872) | reverse complement strand
TCTGGCAATGCAAACTGTGTCACAGGACTGTACCATGTGTGACGATTTAGCGATAGATTCTTTATTAACAATTGTTGTAAAAAAGACCAAAATAATACAATCAATTTTTCAGCAAGAACATCGTTGGAGGCTGTTAAAACACTTTAGGCGCCAAGTACAATACGTTGAAAAACGTAATATTTTTTTGAGCAGAACGCCAGTTTCTTTCAAAAAAGTAGCCTACTTAACTTTTTTCTCGCCAAGCCTGCCATGCAGACTTCTGTGCCCTTGCACGTACGCTTTACAACCAGGGTTGTCAATGAAATTATTTGATTGTCGTACAAATGCACGCAACTGTTCCAATCAAGGTTTAAAATGCTATACAACGCATTTATCATGAGATCCACAGCGAAATAAATTTCCTAAATTTTAAAGCAGCCAATTAATATTCCTGGTTTTTAAAGCAGCGCACGGGAGCTTTCCGTTTCTACTCAAAAATAATATTGATGAGACACGTACACTGGTCCAACGAATCAGCAACTATATCAGTTGGTCACCGTCATACATGAGCATTAAGCAATTGAGGAAAAAAGATGATTTGTAAAAAGCACCAGACATTTGAAGAGATTGGATGAAAAAGTTAGATGACGGTGCACGACGTTGCAACAAGCGATAAAGGTTATTTCTCAATAAGGCATCAAAAGTTGTGACACGTTGGCTAACTTGGTGTGGGAAAACACTTACATTTCTTGGTATGTAATGCATAATTCGATAGGCATTATTGTATGCAGCGTGCAAGCGCTTCATACTAGCTGTGTGTATTTTCTCCACAGTTGGCGAACATACATTGGCATAAAAACACCTAAAAATATAAGTCTCCAGACTTATTTTATTCACAAGTTACAAGAATTATTCCTTTTTAACTTCCAGAATCAGTGACAAGTTCATGTTTTTATTGTAAGCTATTCGTTGTATCTTTTGCTCACTGTACCATCCACACCATGTGTTATTTCTGTTTTGTTCGCAGCTAGCACATGTCTGATCTTTTCTGGTGATGGTCTTACAAGAAGTCTAGTTTTGACTGTTTCTAAAGAGTTGTGGCTCTGGTTTTCATGCAATTTATCTGTGAACATATTCTTGCTACACTTGCAGAGTGTGGTAAAAGCGTCATACTTGTCATGAAATATGATAACAAAGAAAACCAATCGTGCCCTGTCTTAAATCATCGTTAGGCAGTAAAATCTGAAAACCCCAGATCTTCGGAAAAAAAACGGAAAGTTATTCTGGGACCAAAAGCTCCAGATCTGGGGTTTTCAATGCCTTTCTGGGTTTGTCTTGCGTTTGTCACGATTGTTTACAGCGTTCAAATCCCTGTCTATTGGTGCGTAACGTGGTACGAGACTTGTACAGTTTTTTTTTTCTTAATTCTCACCTGAGATGAAGTTTTTGTGGCATAATCCTTTTGCATGTGGCAAAGGTCTGGGAAGGTGATTTTGCTGTGCCTGTATTCCTCACATTCCTCAAGCTAGAATTTTGTAGGGGCATACAATCAAGCATTCACCCAGGGCAACACTAGACCTCTGCACGCCACTGTGTGGAAGTTATCTACAGTAGCTAAAGTATAAGCAGGAGCATTTCATCCTTTTTTACACTAGATTTTCCTCTAGGGAGGATCGCAGGAACAACAACCACAGGAAGACTCGAAATTATACCTCACGGTTTTCAGCATTCTCAAATAATTTTGCTGTGTGGCGTGGTGATTCGCTACACATAAGGTTGAATTCGTAGCAGCAATAGTAGAGTCTACCTAGTCGAGTAGGGAAGGCTCTCTTATTGCTGTTACGCGGAGGCTCGTCGATTCGACTCTCTCCGGCTCAGGGCAACGCAACATTCTGGCTGCAACAGCTGGTTCCACAACAACGCGGGAGCAAGCTACGTCGGAGATGTAATCACGCTTTCTGGCCCTTGGCCGATCTCTCAGGGTGTGACTCGACAAACTTTCATGGGACGTTCTGGTCACATGGCCGAATCATCGCAGCTGAGGTCTCTCTCTTCGGAGAAGTGGCTCAACGATAAGGGCTTTACGAAGTTCATAGCTGCGATATTTGCCGCGAAGTGTCACGACACAAGAAAATCCCATCTCTGCCGCGTGTATATCGGGACAGCACTCTTCCGATCATTCCCCTACTCAAAATTCATGACCACCGGTGAGGATCGGAACAAAGATTGATTTAGAAACTGACAGCTTGCGGTGTTTGATAGATCCCGTTTTGTGACCAGGAAGCGACAACGCTCACGCAACAATGCGTTTGCTCTACCAATGCGTGTATCAATCTTTTTGTTTTGCCTTTTTCCGTCACTCATGAATACGACACAAAAGTACTTGAACTTCTCGACCTACTGCAGTGTATTGCCGCTCACTTGCACTGGCTTGAGTTTTTGAAGACGTCGTCGTACCTCAGCCTTTTTGGTACCAATTTTTATTCCCGTTTGGTCGAATGTGTGATCAAGCCCAAAACCAACTACTGTAAATCGGTGATGAGCAACACCCGGTTTCCAAACTGCGATGAAGCGTAGCACACGCATCCCGTTCGCCGAGTTTTCTACAACATAGAGTTGCACGCAAAGAGAGCTGATCATGTTCTTAAAAAAATATCGATAGAAAACTACATTCTGAACCTTTACTGTATAAAGCAAAATTGTCTGAAACTGCTGTACCGAGAGCTCGTGACGTACTTGCTTCTTAGAACAGTGCAGAACGAAATTTTTTGAACATTGTAAACGTTTGATAATAATCTTTTATTGGTCAAGAAAGTTTTGCATCATGAAGTGATATGCCCGTTCATGGAAACCTTCTACTTTAGTTTACCTTAGTCGTTTCATTTGTCGATGCTGCATCTCCAGCACTGGACGCAGCCGCCCGTTGACTAGCATGTATTTAATGGAATTGTCCGGGTCCTCCAGCCAGTCTTCCAGCGATTGTGAAGAGTTGTTTACGAAAGTATTGTTAAGTCTGTCATGACAATGCAATACGTCGTTTGCATTGCAGATTGCGGTGCAAAGACCGACAACACTAAATTGCAAACTTCAAATAAATGCGATTGAACAAAGGAAGAACTGTTATCATGCTTTAAAAAAGTTTTTGCCGCTGCTTTGCGCATATACCGGCAGCGTTCATTTCAAAGCAATTTTTTTACCAACTGAAATTCGATCTCACCTGAAAGCTTCATTATCATTAATGTCTTTTTGCGCCACAGAAAAGCTCCCGTCTTCGTCGTTTTTGTATTGAAAAAGCTGGAAAACTATCGGTACATCATTTTCACAATGATTTGGACAAGACGCTACTTCTAATTCTGCAGGCATGGTATCAGGATTATCTTCTATTATGATCATACCAGCCATTCCACCAAGATTCTGTCAAAAAATGTGTTGTCGTACAGCATGTTATGGCAAGAGTGTGAGAATGAACACACGAATGTGAGAATGAACACAACGCAGCTGATCTCATTGCAACTTTGATTGTTACAGTGGTTCACACACTCCCTCCTCACTACCCTCACCTGAAAATATCCACTTCCGTGATGGTGAGGATGATAAAAGTATGTGCCAGCTGCTTGTTCAGGATGAACTTGATATTTGTACGAATGCGTTTCGCCAGGACCAATTTCAACCAAAACGTTGTCTTGCCTTTCCTGTGAATCCACATTGAGGCAGTTGCATCTTGCTTATCGTTTCACACTTGTTTTGTAAAACAAATGCGGCCAGGAACGTCGGAACGGGGGTGCATGACGGGGACAATGACTCCCTGCCCTTTGAAAGAGGGGCAACGGAGGCACAGGTACCCTTACATAACAGCATCACAGGTAATTTCAGGGACGCTGGAAAGCGGTGAAATGACGGGGTTATTTGCCCCTGCTCTTTTGAAAGGGGAGCAATCGGGGCGGAGGTGCCTTTTCAAAACAGAATCATAGGTAATTTTATGGTTTATAAATGTCGACTGGAAACAAATTTATTGCAGCTATTCGCGCACCCAGAAAAGTCAGAATGGTTTTCTATAATTTCTGCTATTATTTTTGAGGTCAACGTTGTTGCTGCGCAAAAACAAACATAATTGGTAGCGATTTGTTTGTTTTTGACCAGCTTCCATTGCCCTCAACCCTTATATTGCCCCCCTGCCCTACCGCTGTTGCGGCGTCCCTGAATGCGGCAAAACAATAGGTAAGCTTACAAGCTTATGGTAACAGCTCGATTTAAAGGCAAGATGATGTTCTTTGTAGTTCATCGATTTTGGGGAAGTACCGACGCACAAATGTTAAATGCCAACGTAGTACTTCAACAAAGATCAACGTTATCAATGATTTGCACTGATGCCTACCTGACTGCTGATATGAAGACCGTGGGTGTGAAAGTTTGTTGTATTTGGACGATTAAGTGTATTCATTTCGCCAATGTAATCGGGTTCTTCAAGAAAATTCAGCTGAAAGTGAACAGTTTAGTTAAACCCTTGTTTAAATAGTTGTGAATTATTTAGATTTGCGGAAGACTAAGACCGCTTGGCAATCTCAGTAGCTCAATATTTAAAAAAAAATATAATAATTCATTTATTCCAGACTCGTATTCCGTATAATAGGCACAATCGAACAACACAGCAGCACGGAAAATGGTCAACCATAACGCATTACAGAATGGGTGTTTGCACACAACCAACACTGATAGGAGCAAAACATTCTAACAACACCCCAGTTCTAACGTCATTCACCCATCATAATATAGGGATCCAGCGGTGGGAGAGAAATGAAGGCATTCTAACAACAAACTTTGAGGTAAACAGCTAACAGAAAAAAATAAAAGGTAAATCAGAAGGGGTGAACACCGGCGCACTGACGCATGCACACTGTTCCGATCAAGGTTTCAAATATCTTTGGAACGCATTCATGATGAGATCGACAGCCAGTTAATTTTCCCGAATTTTACAGCAGGATCTGGTGGTTAACTTTTTGCCTGTTATATATCTTACATTTTGGATGCTTAGTTTGTACACGTTGTCTGCATAGAGGAATAAGGAGAGACTAAAAAACTCCTAGGNCGCCACGAAGCACACGGAAGTCTTTCGTTGTTATACAAAAACAATACTGGTGAGAGTCGAACTCTGGCACAACTCATCAACAACTGTACCAGTTGGTCGCCGTCATACAGGAGCGTTAAATGATTGAAGGAAAATGAAAATTTTTAAAAAACATCAGACATTTTAGGAGATCAAATATAAAAGTTAGATGAAGATACACAATATTTAAAAAGAAGTGATACAGACGATTTCTCAATAAGACAAAGAGTCTTGACGCGATGGCTAACCCGGTGTGAGCAAACCCTTACATTTCTGGATATCCAAGCATAATTCGGTAGCCATTATTGTATGCAGCGCGTAAGCACTTCGTTGCAAGCCAAAATTATTGCATTAACCATTAAAGTAACGTTAAAACAAGTGAAATTTTTCAAATGCTTTGGGTACTCCATAACTTTACTGTAGCAACCAGCTATGAGCCACAAGAATAGATAAAGTGAAAGGAAATGAATCGATTTCTGAGTTCGAGTCTTTTCTTTGCAATCCTAAACGTAACCACACACATCTGGTTTCTTGAAGTACAGTATGTTGACAAATTAGTTCAGTTATACCACACACATTCAACAGATGTGGGGCAAACACTCGTTCGTCCGCAAAACGAACCTTACCAAAGAAAACCAAATGATGTCTGCGGGTTTCCAGTAGAAGGTTGGTCCAGGGTAATCTCCGTTGTAAAGTCTTCTCCTGACACTAAGCCAGTCAATAGTGAAGTTTCGCATGACAACACTTAAGCTTGTTTGCATAGACCCACCGCTGGACTTCTGCTCGCTTGGTTTTCGAAATGGCTCACCACCTTCGATGTAAAATGGAATTACCAAATCAAGTCGTGAGCATATTCAAATACTTTTGTAACGACCAAACACTTGAGATAAAGTTTGAACCTCCGTCTTACTTTTTTAAATAATCCGATTTCAAGATGATTACACTAGGTTATATACACACGGAAGGCTAAAAACATTCGAAGATTCTGCAGAAAGTCTGCTTTCCTTCCCAATTCTATTATTTACAATAGATATATCTTTATCAGTATTGAAACACAACCAAATGTACAAATGTAGTTTTATTATGCAGTAAGTATGCTTCTGAAACTGGCAGGAAACAGCGAGACTGCATTTTTAGATTACAGTACAATCAAACCTGGCATTAGGTCATAAAACCTGCTATTTGATTTCTAAACAATAAAAACTTATGAAATTGTGTATTACATCTGAGTTGATCCAACAAAATTAGTAGCACCATTTTTTAAGTTTTTTGAATACTTGAAGAGCTATTTGACTAATCGAATGTCACCATGTCTACCCTATGCCTTTCTGCAAAAACGTGAAATAAGAATTGGCATCAATTGTGAAGAATACCTACTTTAGGTGAAAAGCTTGAAGCAGCGGTAGAACGATGGCATAAAAGTGGTCGTTAACGCCTGAAACAGCTTGTTGCACAAATGGCCAAGCTCATTTGCAGAACCTTTTGCCGTACTACTGGCTCAAAGCACTGTAAAGAATTTACCTTGAAGCGGAGTACAAGGTGAGGTTTGGGAGCAGTTTGCTGCAAATACGTTTACAAAAAACAATGGAATAGTTATGCAGAGAACAATAAAATTTGTCATTGCGAAAAACCTTTATGTCTTTTCCTAAACAAAAGCATGCTGTAAACAAAAAGCAAACAAATAATTAGCTTTTTCATAAGTAAAACCAGTTTTCAAAGTGCTGACAACAAGTGGGTAAGTTTCATTTGTTTGCTTGAAGTACCTCAAAAAGGTGACGATTAAATTGAGCAGTCTTGGAAAAAATTCACTAAAGTCACGTTAGTGCTGCGTTCTTTATGCTGTGTCTATTTTAAGTGTGACGTAAGCTTATCTTTGATGTACTTAGGTGACCTGTGAATGGTGAAAAAGTTAAAATTGAATCTCTTTTTTCCCGTAAGCACTGACCAATGGCTGACAAAATTTAAATCAAAGCTTCCGCAAAACTCTTAGTTACAGTATTTTCTCAGCAGCCGTCATTTTAAGGGCACGTACACTGCATTAAAAGGTTAGAGTTACCGCTGTTTGCTTATTACAGCAGAGGCGCTTCGAGAACAGCTAGTTCCTTGAAAAGTGGTGACATTGCCGAAAGAAATATGATTTAGGGAAATTGGAGATTGCCTGTTACTTCTGGGTAAAGTTGTGCTCAGAAACCATAACCAGCGATAGGGAAGTAGGGACGTAGGGATATGCTGAACTTGATATGCGGTGCAAATATAAGGACTGCAAAATGTGCAAGCGTTGCAGCTAATTTTGTGATTTTTTAATACCAGAAAGCAAACCAGAATAAACGCATTTCAAAAATTGAAATTGTTCCATCTTTTTGCGAAAAACTTACTCAATCCTGTGAAAAACCTTTCTCCATTCGCCGCCGTTTTGTGCTATTGTTGCGATGGTTTTAGAATAGGTTTTTAAATTGCACTGTATATTTGGCTATTTTTCCCTGGCTTTATAAAACCAATCACTTATCACATTCCTATAACCCTGCTGCAGCAAACGGGGTTCACACTCAGCTTGCCGGAATGAGCAGAAGATTCAGAAATATACCAATACGTAGTTTACGGAGACTTCAGAAAAAACGTAGGCAAAAGCGTACGCTCTGCATAAGAACATCTTGCAGAAAAAGGTCGCAGGCTGTATTTGCATTCACGTCTATCCATTTTCATCTGCTAGCTTTACTCGCTCACATCAAACGTCTAACCTTTGCAAATCTTCATTTTTTACCAATCACATTCTGCTTTTATGATGTGACGAGAAATTACTGCAGTCGTTGGTGTGTTTTCCAAGCCCTTATTCATGCTGCGTATTGCTCATGCACACTGTTTTGTGTATTTCTTGTTATTTATTGTGCTTCATTCTAAGCCAGGGGTGGGCAATTATTTTTGCTTGGGGGCCACTTTCAGAAGGCTGCGTTTAGCGAAGGGTCGTACCTTCTTATGAGAGTAGAAGCAAGTCTCGATTTATAGCCTCAACACTAATATTTGCTGTGAGAAGTTCGGGAAAATTTCATATTTGAAAATTTTACTGAATGCTTCTGCGGGCCACTGAAAACGCTGTGGTGGGCCACATTTGGTCCGCGGGCCGCTATTTGCCCACCCCTGTTCTAAGCCATGCAATATGAGTCTGAGATGCGCGCATAAATAAATAGACCAGTAAGTTAATGAATCAGATAGCGCAATCATACAAAGCGTTCGATTTTAGCATGCTTGTAAGCAAACCATATCCCGTTTTACTTCGTGGATTGCCGCATTTGCTTTTGTTACGGCAAATCGCCTCACATGCCTACAGCGCGCAATCAGGAAGTGTTTCAAAAAGGCAGCTTCGCACAAGCAAAAATAGAGCGAACCTGGTCGAACGTGAAATCTCTATTGTTGCTTGCCCGTTGCATTGCTGGAAATGGCGTTCCTTCCGTTGCGCGTTCGAATCTCCCATGAAAAGCCGCAACTAAACTTCAGTGAAAGAACTGAGTAAACTTGTGTGCAGGGAATATGTGTCATCTGTTGCCTGATCGCAACAATCCATGAGCGTTTTTTGTCAATCGTGACAACTTCCCGGTGGTCATTATCGAAAACATATAGCTCTTCCTTCTGCATCTCTTGCTCCATCTTTACTAGACACTAACTTCATGCAGTAATAGTGGAAATGCATGGCACATGAAACAAAATAGTGAAAGACAAGTAGACAAGTTTGAAAATGCCTAGAACATACAAATTAAATAAAATTCAACTCAAAATGATCCCTTACTGATTCATGCTCTGGTAAATGTTTAATCTTTCGGGTATTTGTTTTAGGCTAGTTGACACCCGGCGAACAAATCTCTTGGAACAGTCGCTTTAAAATAATTTTTTTAAAATTGTTATTAAAATCCGCGCTGCCAAATTTACAGGAATTTGCTGATTAATTGATGTCAGAAACATTTCAGCTGTTTTAATCTAAAGCGTAATTAAAAACAAAGCTTGAAAGAAACTGTAACTGCTAACAGTCAGTCGTTGCATTGTCTGAGACTATAGGTGTCACCAAAGTGGTGCCCACGCGACGCGGGCCTGTTCTAAAAATAACATTAGCATGATCATTGTCTTCACATTAACGAATATCAATACTAAGATGATTGTAGGTAAATTGTGCAAATGATTTATTTCAGAAGTGTTTTTGAAACTAGTTGCCCTTCGCATTAATCGGTACACAAGTAGTAGTTCGCAGTTTCAAAAAGGTTGGCGACCCTGGCTAAGTGGTTGTCGCAAAACACTTCATAACATGGGAGTCAGAAGGATTTTTTCCAAGGCAGGGCCAATAGTGGATTTTTCCAGGAGTAAGCAAAATATTTTTCCAGGGGGTCAAAAGTGGTGAAATTATATTTTACCTACTCGAATCTAAGAAAACAACCTTTTTTGTACTAAAATTTTCACAGGAAAATGTAAAATTTCAAAATCCAGGGGGGTCATTGGCCTCCCTACCATTCTCTTCCTACATCCATACTTCATAACGTTCACAACTACCGCCTGTGTTTACTTCTGGTATGAAGAAAGCAGCTCTACGATCAGACGCGTATCCAGAAATTTTGATAGGGGGAGGCAAACCACATCCAAGTGTCAACATTGAAATACCTAACGCCCCTTGTTTTTACAAGCATTATACATAAAACGTGCATTTTTCTGGCCAGTTTTTTCTGAATAATTATGTTGAAATTTAAGCCGGCATATGCACAGTCTCTCTTCACTGAATTGACAAGTTTTAAAAGTTTTTTTAGTAAAGTTTCCAGCTTTTAGTTTGGATGAAAGCCACCATTTGCTCGTAATGCTTTCTTGCAAAAACGCTCGTGAAAATCTCGATGCTATAAATGCGAAATCAGCTGCATACGTTTAGCAGCCAATAGTGCAGTTGAGCTAGTAGTCATTGTGACCACCATTAAGATTGCGCTTTTTGTATTTACATGCTTCTCTGATATAAACCCACACGCGTTCAATCTAAACCGAGCAGCAAGTTTGCTCTAAGACACCGACTCCCGAAGTTTATCTACAAAACTTGCGCACATATAAAATGTTGATCCTGTCCAATTCTTTAGCGACTGGTTGGCGTATGCAGCTGATAACGTAAAGGCTGTAGAGTCTCCCAACGCGTTTGAAAAATGTTGGGAATTTATGTCATTGCATGATATGAAATGTTACTGCGGTAGCATTTTTTGCGCTTCTGGCAATAAACTTGCTTCCCAAAAACGATCAGGTTATTAGCTAGATATTTCGAGTTAACAATTCAATTCACAAATATGATATAGACAATATTGTAAAGTGGGGAAAACTACACATGTCCTCTCATCAAAATTGCATGTATTTGATCCACTCAGTCTACACAAAAAGTATGTTTGCGAAAACGAAGGTACAATTGATTATCACCAGGAGTATGCACTACAAGTAAGAAATAATTATCGCTGAAGCTTAACACAACCTTTGGTTCGTTGATGTAGCCCAGTGGTTCCCAAAATATGGGTTGAAACCCAAACAAGAGTGGAAAAAGGTCAACAAATGGCCCGCTCCGAGGCAATCCAAACGAGTGTTGTATTTTCAACGTTACCACTGCTTCTCTATGTCTGTCTGTAGCGTACATACTTGAGAAAAGAGCAGATTGCTGACATTAATAACGACATAGCAGCGTACTACTAAAATCATCCATACAATCATTATTTTTTCATACCTTGTTCGAGGCTTAAATCGCGAGGTGTTCACGAAACTCAGATTTTGGTCGCACTCAAAAAAGGTTGGAAACCGCTAATCTAGCCATTTTTGCTTAAGCGTTTGAAGTCTTTTTTAAATCCATTACTGGAACAAACAAATGCCAATTGATTGGGTAAAAACTTCAATGTAGTTTCATTTTAGTCACATGTGCTTTATCGTGAAAACATACTGCAAGCTATTTGTAAGTAATCGCAGTGTCAATACCCTCAGCACTTGCAAAAGCATCTTACTACATACGTTAGATTTTACTGCTGACTCTTCTCATGGAAGTTGAATGATTTCAAATTTAGTGTAGAATAGAAAACTGGCATTGACATTAGGTGGAATTTGTAACACCTTCAGACTACGTGCAGGACGGACTCTGATTACTTGACAAAACTTTTTTACTCGCAGTCAAGATAATGTGAAATCATAGATGAACACGTTAAGGTTCCACATAATTGTGATAGAAGTGGAACCGTTACAGTGCATGTGTAATTATCACAAATCAATATCTAGAATAAATGCTATTGTTGATAAACGTTGTCAATGGCCTAACTCCATAAAAAAAGACTTTTAACTTACAAAGTTTGAGCTTCAAGGCATGAAACATATATCACCGGCATATTCACGCATTTCGCTGCACAAACGCAAAAATCTCCGATGGTCATTTAAGGTAGTGGTCGACAAACTGCGGGTCTCGGCCCAATTGCGGGCAGTTTAACACTTTTTTTTGGCCACTCGACTCCTATGTTGTGGTTGCCTGGGCTAAAACGTAGGCTACTGTAAAAGCTATGCAAAATTGATTTTTTGACGTTAACTAAGCATTGCTTTTACCATTATACAGTTCATGACATTAACATAGCATTTCCATACAACAGGTAACTGAATACAGCATAAGTTTGAAATCGGGCCATCAAAAATAAGCATGGGTCTTCACTTGCGACTGAAAAGGCGTATTGGGCCACCATAACGAAAGTTCGACTAGTACTGAATTAAGGCAACGGCTGATGCTGCAGACATGGGTAAGTTATACAATGTTTATGGCACGTCAGCGTTATCAAAGTGGAATTTTGCGACGATCTTGAACTGAAGTTTATATCACCATTAGGTAGAATACAGCAAATCGGTGCGTCAGAAACAGCTGCGAAAACCGTTACTCCTCGTTTTGGTTTCGGTTAGTGATTGCAAGCGCTCAGAGACACGTTTGTATTTCAATATCATCAACTTCCACTGGGAGAAAACCTTAGGTAAACTTCAGCCATGGTATGAGTACTCCAGTATTTACACTGTACACAACATTTGACCAATAAGTAAACCATACTGTTTTGATCAGGTTCGACTAAAAACAGAAATAGCATAGGTTTCTTAAGAGTTACGTTAATTTGAACTGAAGTATTTCTTTGGTTTATCTATCAAAAGCTTTAGTTTATCTATCAAAAAAATTTTGGCGCAACTTTTGGAAATGGGGGGGAAATCGCCCCAATTGCCCCCCCCTGGCTACGAGCCTGTCTGCGATTTACTTAACACTTCTGCATAACTTTTCTTACGGCGTTAAAGGAGCCCAGTCTAAAACAATAACTTTCGGAAGCAATTGTGTTGGTGCTTTCCGTTTTCATCTCTATCTCTATACACGTCATCAAATGGATCGTGAAATGTGCATGTTTGTAGACCATCGCGGAGAAGATGCGATTTTAGTTTCACTTTCTTTTTATGGCAGGGCTTACACCAACAAATGAGGGCAAAAGCTTTAAAGTACTTATTGCAGCCATACGTTACATCCAGCGCACGTTTTTTCAAAATAATTATGATGTGGTATTCAGAGCAATATTGTCCATTGTCTCGTATTTCCTGCAGATCATATCGTTTTGTTGCACCTGAGTTCAGCAAAATTTGTTTTAACTGTAGTGACAATAAAAAGAACAATTTGTTTTAATTGTAGTGGCAATTGTAGAAACACAATTAAAAAAGACACATTGTACGTAAACTTACACCTATCATTCCCTCTCTGTCTACACTGTAAGTTGTGATAGCGCCCGTTCGGTCGCTATTCTGCTTTCTTTTTTCTTAACGAGGAGTGCGCTTGTCAGTGAGCATAGTGCGCTATGCGTGCAAGGTGGAAAGCAAGTCGACTTTTCATTAAAAACATTCACATTTTTTGCTTCTTGACACATCACGCCAAGAGTATTGTCCAAATTACAGCACAACAATCACTATCTTGAGATTCATAAGCAGCAGCCCACAGGCTTGTGATGTGCTGTACAGTAATCTCCCGGGTAAGTTTGCGACTTGAATTTGACCTGATTGTGCAAACTTATGTGGGAGGTGCGAACTTAACAGTTGTGTTTTTTACTGCATCAGCAAAAAGATGTTGATCATTAGGGCTAATGTTTGGAGACTTATTGATGCATTGACTGAAGCTAACTGTTCTTTTTGGCAAGACGGATAGTATTCACTTTACATTATGCTATTCACTTCACAAACAATGTTAGGCAAAGCTAAGCGCTTAAATGAATCGCAGAGATTGGGATTACACTCTAAGTTGAGTCAGTCAAACCATCCAACTGATCCCCGTTAACGAAGCATCGCGCAACAGTACGGAGTGAGGCTGCTGTGAGAAAAGTCTGTGTGAAGCAGGAAGTTATACGTAAACGTTCTGCTCAGATATCTGAAGACGCAAAAAATAAAAAAGTTAGTGCGTCTGTCCGCAGATTCACAGAGCGAAAGTTAAGGTATATCTTTGATTGATGGTATGCATCGAACAAACTGCCTGTTCCACCTTCCCTCACCATTTTGAAAGCAAGCGAAATTGCTGAACAATTATGTCAATATCACAGGATGATTTTTAATTTGAACCATCCAAGCTGTGGTTTAGTTGATTAAAAAAATGCTGAGGATTGAAGCAACTTTTTCTCCACGGTAAGAGGGCAAAAGTGGACAGAGAAGACTTTTTTTTGGATGATGTCAATGAGGTGCTGGAAACATGCGGTTGGCCAAGTTTATGCACATAGCTCAGAAACAGCAGAAAACCATGTCATTTTCGGTAGGTTTGAGCATAAATATGTGCAATAAAGTCCTTGAGGGTACGGATCAGTTGCTGTGCCCTGAAGGCAAGCAGGAAATGATTACAATGAACTAAAATTATTCCTTCGAACACTTTCAGCGAAAAATAACGCAGATGATTTTGGAAGCAAAACGTAAAAGAAAGTAACATGTACCAACTAGCGCTTATGACTTGTCTAAATCGTGAACTGTAGAACCATAATGTTGCGTGTTTAACATATTTAACATAACATATTTTATGACAAGTTGTCATGTTTGATTTGTTGTAGATCCCAATAAATTTCTGAAAAAGTTGAATCCGGATGTTTTTCATAATTTTTTGCGAACTTAATTGGGATGCAAACTTAAACGGGTACGAACTTAACCGGGATATTACTGTAAGTTTATAGCTTGAAGGAAGACACGTAAACCCGAGTTTTTCGCAATGTCTATATGAACGTTTCCTAAAAACTAATTTGCTGTCAAAAAACCTGCTGCACAAGTATACTTATAATATGAAAACATAATCTTACTGAAAGAGTACTGGGCATCTTCACTAAGTCAAGAACACAGCTCGCATTCAGCCGGATTTTGTAATCTTGCCTTTGCTACCGGAGGACTGAAATAAACAAAGCACACGACTGCAATTTAATTCACTAGACTTATATTGCGACTGTAACTTGCATCATGACCTTTTATTAAAATGTTTTCCTATCTGAAATACTTGTGAAACCCATGAAACTGAGGACATAAAGTCACAGTGTGCACATTGCTGGTTAGGCGACGCTGTTAACCCTAACGTACGTCTGCGGTTTAGGCAAACATTGGCAGAGTTGCGACAACTGGAAGCAAACACAGAAGATGGGTAACAAATCGCCGTTAAGTTAAAAACCCTGCTCAGGAAACTAGGGTGGCGAACCACCCTGGGGCTTTATTTTGATTGATTTATATACTTAGAAAAATGTTAGAAACCTGTGCTTCCATGAGTTTTCTTAAATTTCAGAGACAAATGGAATGGTGCCGGAGTTATTTTACAAAAATGTCCCTGAAAGCCTATCCAGAGGATGTATGGGTACTATACCACCCATGGTTACTTGATGTTTAGCAAATTTCGGACACCTTACTAAGTTAACATTTAAATGCAAATTTAAGTGCAAAACCTGTTTAGCCAGATACAGCCACCGACACCATATGTGTGACAAGTCTTCTAACACCATGACTTCATATGAAAAAACGGATCTACCACGTGCATGATGTTTTCTAGGCATGAACAATAAATCCCCTCTAATAAGTCCCCTTAATGGTGGTACAGTGCATAAAATTTCTATGAGATATATGTATCGCTGCACAGATATAATTTTGCTGCCACAGTGATTGACAATGGACGTATGGAAGTAAAAAGTAGTTTGATCTGGAAATAACGCATATCACGTGTCCCAGGAGACATGGGTGGCATTATACCCTTCGTATCCTGAATCAAATAGCATTTCATGGTTTCCTGAGCAGGGTTGATTGATTGTTGAATTGGGTAAAACGGATTTGTTTTTGAATAAACCGATACAGATTACTGTTTCGTTTGGATTAGGATCAAGCTTCACTTTTTTGTGAACATTGGGTCATGGACAAGAAACAGGCCTATAACCAGAATTAGGGAGACAAGTGAAACGCCTTATTATGAATTACCTTGAATTATGTTATTACAACTGTTAAAATTTGTGGTTTGATCATACTTTTACGTATAATTTGTCTGAAATGGAAATCGATTATTTTTCAACTAGCCTGTCTAAACAGCAATGAAAAAAAAGCTATTTTTATGTGCAGCTTTTGCTTTATTATATGATCTCACAATCTGTGTGTATCTTGACGCAGTTTGTTTGTTTCAGTTTTTTGCAAATCAAAAGTTGACGTTAAAGAAGTGGAAATTACCTGGCTCGGCAAATAATTTTTTCGACTCTGTTTGAACAAGCTCCCTTTAACGACCGCGCCGGCCAATATATTGGCCGGTACTTGTTTGGCCATAACTCGCCAGCTGCTGCAGCTAGAGAGGTGTTCAAACCCTCTACGGATTCAGCACGTCTTCTAGTTCTGACACAAAAAAAAATTTTCAATTTTGGGTATGGGGTTCTCTTGGGGGGACATCACAAGTGGGGGTGTTTTAACGTTTTATGGCCTATTTTACCCGGCCCTGGACGCCAATCGAATGGCCCAACATTTTGGCCCAAGTATTTGTTACAACCTAGCCTATCCTACGAGATTTTAGAGCCCTTGATTGGCTTTCTAGCATATCTGGATCAAAAATTATGCCACAAAAACTAAAAAGTGGTCAAAATTTCCCCCCCTAAAAAAGGACACCAGGGTGGAATAACACCGCTTTTGTATATGGGCGTAACTCGCCGTTAGAATAGGCTAGAGAGCTGTTCAAACCCTCTAAAGACTCGTGAGGACTAGTAATTTAGACTGGAAAAAAATTTTCAGCTTGATATCACGGGTTTTTTGTTGATGTTTACACATTGAGAGGATGTTTATGCATATGTGTTTACATTTAGATAATGACGTCACATCCTGGGAGTCGAACAATCCATCAGGTTTTGTGACTCGAATTTTTTTTGGATTCTAGGCTACAATACGAGTCTTTAGAGGGTTTGATGGACTTTCTAGCATTTCTGGTTCAAACGTTCTGGCAAAACTTCCGGAAATTATTTAGGGAAATCCCCTGAAATTACTCAGGCATGTCCTCAATGATTTGGGGTCTTCTGGCCCTAACTTAGGCAGCAGATACCCCAGGAAGTCCATCAAGGGCTCTAAAGATTGATATTCCAACCTAGAATGCAACCAAACTTTGAGCCACAATTTTGTCCCATTTTCTGGGTGATGACGTCATAAAAGAACAATCAAAAAAAGCAAAACTTACCCTTTTTCTAACAACACCTACGGAACACCCCTAACCCAAACCTCAAAAGTTTTTTTTTCAATGCAAACTACAAGACTGACGCCAGTGGAAGCCTCAATGCATTTTCTGCAATTTTCTGATTTTGGGGTAAAATGGGGTTTTTGGGCCATAACGTTAGTTCCAGACATGTTAGAAGGTCAATCGAGAGCTCTATAGACGCGACTGAGTGTCTAGTTTCCAAACAAATTTTGAGCCACAAAATTGGCTCATTGGATTGGCGTCCAGGATCCGTCAAAGTGGGTCAAAAATTCAAAAACCTATTCTCTTTGTGACGTCACCAAGGGAAAACCCCACTCTCAAATCAAATAATTTTCTTTTAATCGAACCTAGAAGACTTGCCGCATCTGTAGAGGGTTTGGGCAGCTCTCTCGTTATAGAGGTTGGCGAGTTATTAACAAAAATGTACCGGCCTGTATATAGGCCGGCGCGGTGGTTAAAGGGACTAATGCTTTAGTTCTGCACTATTTACGTGTCGTAGTGTTGTAGCAGAGAGATTTGCTCATCTGCGGGGCTCGCTATTCAGAGCAATTCTTGCTTACATTGTTTCCGTTAAAATTTAGCTAGACTTTAGGACTCGGGATATTTTCAGTTAAAACACAAAAACGGAACTGCTCGATGGTATCCGATTTTACTTTGGGTTTCAGACTTCGAGAAATTTTGGGAAAATATCAAACATAGGGACAACGTCTGTTCTGACATCTGTTGTGAAAGACTACGTCCATTTCTCATTGCATATTTAGCGTTTTCGCATGTATCATGCTTTACGGACAACATATTCGCTGAAACGCGTGCACCGCTTTTTTGCGTCACTTTGCATCAACATAACTCGCCAGCAAATTGAGCTAGATAGCTGTTCAAACCATAATGATGCGGAAAGTCTTAAGTTAAGATTAAAAAGTTGGAAACTTTTGGATTTTGATTTTTTTTGGGTGACGTCATAATTGGCGTAGGTTTACGCATTTTTGGCCAAGTTCACAGGACCTGAGCGCCAACACCAAGACCCAATTTTTTGAATCAAGTTTTCAATGAAAACTTAGCAATAATCTGAGTCTTTAGAGCCCTCGATTAGCCATTCAGCGTTTGTGGTTCAAAAGTTAAGACCAAAAAAAGAAATTTGGTAAAACATTTAATTTTGTTTTTTTACCTAAATTTTGCATTCTCGTTGTCAATAAAACAAATGTGGACAACTTTGGCAAACTCCCAAGATTTCTCAAATATTTTTTGGAGAGTAAAACTTTAGACTGTGGTTCTACGACCCGAAAGAAAACAGCCCAGGTATCCTCCAACATAGATTCAATTATCTCTCGACATCTTTTTCAATTCATTTGGTACATACTCATCCGGAAAGGCAGAGGAGGAAAGCTCCGGTGGAGTTAATGTATTCGTTTCTGTATTGTATTGCATCTTGTGTATGGTGATGATGACTACAACTTGCCTATCCTGCGGTGCCTTCAGTGATCACCAGAGATCACCAGATCACCAGCACTTGACAAACACAGCTTACCAACAGAACTCTTCTGTTCGAGACTTAAGTTCGGGTTTCGTCACAACCTTTATTTCCGACTTACCAGACATCAATGTCTTGACAACCATGGTGACGTTTGTTGCAGGGATGCGGTTTTTGTTTTCCATTGCCACCTTCTGTGTTTCTGCTGTGCCAGAGAAAGCGGGTTAAAATTTTTTGAAATACTGTCTCCATCTGCCGAGAATGTCCTCTTGTTTGTTGATTACGACACAGTTTTGGGTTTTGATGGATCGTGTAGTATTACATCTTGTAATTTACCAGAACACGTTTTTGGTTTCCAGTAAGAAAAATCCGCTTTATGTCCGAAATTCTAACAGGATTGCATTTTGAAGCTTTTTGCCACTTAAGTTGGGGAAGTTAGCGTCTCAACGCGTGGTGATTAGAAGAAAGGTTTGAGGCAGTTATGAAGCTAGGCACTGTAGGCTGGTTTGATTTTTTGTTCCGACAGTAGCTTTTACCTTCTGGTTTCACCATAGGTTACTTTTCCCTCCGCTGTTGCTCCGAGTCGCTTATGTCCACGTATACCTTGCAGTCAATGAATTTACAGCTGTTTTGAATAATCCCACCCCTTGCATTTCCGCTTTGCGCTGCAGAAGTTCTTGGAGCAAGGACGATACGCTGTGTCTACGGATATTTCCTACATCCTTGTCCACCAGGGTTTTCAACTTCATTCTGTTTGATCTTGTATTCATACATGTTCCTGCAAGTACGCGTTTTCTTTCAGGTGTATTTTATTTAAACAACTACAGTCTGATCGGACCACAGTTCTGCACTTCTTTTTTACCTCAAACGCCCCCATTGATTGGAACAGGTCAGCTGAAATGACGCACAAAACAATCAGTGACAGTTGCTTCAACGAATATGTGCACCACGTATACTTTTGCAAATCTCCCTGTTGGTAAAAAGTGTTAATAATGGAAACTAAATGCTTGCAACTCAGTTGCAGGCGAAGCTTTCTGGCACGATACTCATCACTATGCTTACCGATCACATCATACCATTAACCAACATCGTTTCCAACGTGTAGGCCTATACGTGCAATCTCCAAAACAGTCGTGAATTCGTTAGCTTTAACTCTTCGCAGTGTGTCACATTTTTCCTCCACGAGATCAGAGTATTGTGCAGTGGTTGGTTTGGCGTGCGCCTCTGTAGAGCTCTATCTCCTTCAATCTCAACATGCACACCCTTCGTCCCAATAGAATCCGTTTATCAGCATAACCCACTCGTTTGGGACTTACTGGTATTCCATCCCATCAGCCGGGACAGACATTGCTGGCTCAAGGCGGAAGCGGAAGAGTTTCCACCCATCACACAAATCAATACTACTAGACCCATGAGCATACTTGAAGCGATGCCAATAATATCCACGCAGTATCGTTTAGCTTTGTCAACCAGTTTTTGGTGCTTTCTACATGAGCGAGGTGACGTCCCGCAGCTAATGGCAAGATCGCTGATTACTGTACACGTGGCTTTCGAGTTTTACAGATTCGAAACACTCCGGAAATACTCCATTCGCCTTCCCCCTACCGGAGACAGTGTGTCCACATGTGAATGACTGGCTTGGGAACTGTCACGAAAAGCCAGAGCGTAAACCTACTTGGGGCACACGACTACCAATTTGCGGTGGCATTAATCGTTTACGTCCGTCCCTGTTGGTAAGAGGCTATGTGTTGTGCTGTCACTTTTCTTGAAGGTAAAGGTGTACGAGATTTTGGTTCAATGTTCATCGTAAGTCCGCATTTATCCTTCGCAACCTTTATGGCATTACAACATGCTATTGTTCGTTATTTCATTTTGATAGTCGCTGCATAAACACTTATGCAGTCAAAAAAGTTAGGAAATCTTCCCGCTTAGTCTACGGGTTAGTTCTGCTTTTTATTTTGCAATGAGACGCAAAACTCTAAATTTTCACCTCCATGTGGAACAAATGCACAAATTGATCAACTTTTGTTTTGCTCAGAAGAAAATTAATTGTATGAAAACATCGTGCTGCAAACCCCAGACCCGGGTGAAATGAGGTCATTCACGTGAAACTACGGAAGCCGAAGTCGGCGCGCTTTGAACTCTTCAGTAGCTTCATGTTTTTGTGTGACTAGTTATAGGTGCGATTGGGGTCATCCAAACTATTCTAGTATTTGCACAGGGGAGCGAGTTCGGGTCAGCGAGACCCGACGATAGTATTAGTGTAAGGTGACGGGTCACGCTGATCCCACGTTATGGTTAGAGGAAGTTTTACCTGTAAAAAGCTGAAAATCACTCAGTACATGCTTCTACTGTCTTGTTAGCAGTATACAAAAGGAGAAGTTCTTCACGCTCGCAATTTTTTTTATGAGTAATTCAGTTGAGGACTACATGACACCTTCGCTAAATCAAGCATATGTGACACTTTCGTCACCCTACTTACTTTTCATCAAAAATCGTATGATATCAGAGTTAAGTGACTTTGCTAGTGCTCAAATTGCTCAGTAAGACTTATATTTTCAGTGTAGTTTTTGTGATAAACTGCAGTTGAAGGAAAAGGTATTTTCTTTATTTTTGAAAACCGGGTCTGGCAGACCCGACGATAGTATTAACGTGACAGAAATACAACAATAGTATTCAAGGGTTTGCTGATCACAATTTGCATAAATATCGATCACGATTTGTTAATACTGTTCAAGTTGTCAGGAGTTAGGTTGGTTAGCACTTAAGTTTTGTGGGGTTCTAGTACGGTCAGCATTTAAAAAAGCTACATTTTGAGCTCTTGCTTCGTGTTCCTAACCGCAGTTCGTGTGTCTTCTTTGCAACTCTTATTCAGCGTCAATATTTCGCTGGTAAGCTTTCTTACTGCTTGCAGGACTGAAAATATGTTGCATACACGACGCTATTTTCCCTGTGAAAGAAAGTGCAATGTATTCGCTTGCGTACGTCACTACTGTGACTTACAACTATTGAAAAATGTACGCTTATTTTGACTATTTCGACATAGATGTTGCCTCCGGTGGTCTTTTTCATTGCTAATTTACATTATGCAGCCAGTCCAGAACCACTTCTGTATTTAATGTTTTTCGCACTAGCAATTCAGGAGAACTGCAAAATTTGAACGACTCACCACTCATACATGGGCGTCCGAAGGATTGTTTTTCCAGGGGGGGGACAAATGGTGGATTTTTCTTGGAGTGGCCAAGGATTTTTCCAGGGGCGGTAAAAATGCTTGTTTTATTTTACCCATTCTAAACTAAGGAAACAACTTTTTTTGCTAAAAATTTAATAGGAAAATGTCAAAATTTCAAATCCAAGGGTCAAGGCACCCCAGTCCCCTTCCGACTCCCATGCACTCATGCGCAACAGTAATGCAGGCAGATGAAATTATCTCATTGCGCGTTCAGGAAAATCAATTTACAAAAATATTGCAAAAAATATAAACTGCGCAGCATAAATTTTCAGATCTCATTTCTTAGAATTCAGATCCAATTTCAATTTAATAGATTCCAACTTTCCGCCCAGAAAGCAATCGAAATCAAGCTCATCGTCAATGCAGAAATACTGCAAAACATAAACAGTGTACGTTGGCCCAGCACATTGCACTTGGGGTGGCCGTGTGAAAATATTTTACTTCTGCATAAAAACATATGGACAGAATACACACTTGCGACAGAGCTGCATAATTTATTCAAAAAGTTGCATGATTTCTGTATTTTCAAAAATTAATCCTTTCCCAAACTTGGACTGACTTACGATCACTGAAGCTCTGCACTGGGCTTGGAGAAAAATGAATGAAATGCATGGCAAGGATAAATAAAAAGAGTCGTTTGGGGCAGCATTCGAACATGTTTAAATGTTTTGAGAAGCATTCGACGGTTTTCCGACCCGAAAATCCCACAATACCCCACATATTTTAGCCAAGTTGAATTATCACTTAATTGAGCCGTCATTACAATTATGACTTTGGCACAGTCCTGTTCACCTGTTTTCCAATATATAACTAAAAGGAGGATTGCAAACGTAAGTATTGTAGCGGCAGGTAGATGGCGCCACATGTAAATAAATGGTCACCGCAAGATGGTGCCCATAAGTTACAAGTCACTGTGATAGTCACCACAAGCGAAGTATCGTAGTTCACTTATCCCTATATAATGATAGTGCAACCTAGTAGTAGCAGAGGAAACTAGTCGAGGGAGCTCTATTGCTGCTGGTTGCTTTCCTGTTAGTTAATGCCCCGAATTGCAATCTTTCTCTTGTGCTTGCCTCAGTAGTTCAAGGCGATG